>ERZ1034998.1-NODE-1-length-222535-cov-53.762765_pt1 | contig 222535 bp, 212 predicted proteins | sample MGYA00520621_ERZ1034998 | MGnify/ENA primary metagenome ERZ1034998 (study PRJEB33766, sample SAMN09781748) | gut metagenome | biome: gut microbiome | host: Homo sapiens | place: Madagascar | study: EMG produced TPA metagenomics assembly of the PRJNA485056 data set... | reverse complement strand
TAAAATGAAAATAAAGTAAGAAACACCGCCAGTATTTCACTGGCGGTATTTTTATGTTAAAAACACTTACGATAACTATATTGAAGGGAGAGAAAGGGCGGAGCAGCCTATGCCAGACATCAAATTGTCTGATAGTGAATTATTGAAATATGCTGTTGAAAATGGTATTATTGATGCAGCACTTTTGCAAGATAAAATAGAAATGCAGAAGAGAAATGAACTTTTGGCTAAACACTTATATAAGATATACCAAGGAAAGGATGGAAAATGGTATACATATCTTCCAGATGAAACAAAAGGAAGAGTTTTAAAGAAAAGAAACACAGAAAAAGAAATAGAAGAAGTTGTTGTTTCATATTGGAAACAGATCGAAGAAGATCCTATAATTGATACACTTTTTGAAGAATGGATTCAATCAAAGGTTTCGAGGGAAGAAATTTCTAAATCAACTCGAGACAGATATGAACGGCAATACACTCAGTGTTTTTCAGAATTTGGAAAATATAGAATAAAAGGAATAACGGAATATGATATTGAAAATTTTGTCCTTAATTCAATTCATGAGTTTAATTTGACTGCAAAGGGATTTAGCAATTTGCGGACATTGATTTTTGGAATATTTAAACTTGCCAAGAAGAAAAAGCTGGTTAATTTTAGTATAACAGAAGTTATTGGCGACATTGAAATATCCAGAAAAACATTTAGAAAAGCAACAAAATCAGATGAAGAACAGGTCTTTATGGTAGATGAATTACCAAAGGTTTTGGATTATTTAGAAGATAATCAGGATATAATTAACCTTGGAATTTTATTGTTGTTTAAAACTGGTCTGAGAATTGGAGAATTGGCAGCACTCAAAAAATGTGATATTTCAGATAATGTTATTCATGTTAATCGCACTGAGATATGCTTCGAAGATGATTCCGGAAAGAATATTTTTAGCGTAAGAGACTTCCCAAAAACGGAAGCTGGTATAAGAGATGTATTTATTCCGGAAAACTGTTTGTGGATTTTAAAAAAGATAAAAATTTTAAATCCATTTGGAGAGTTTCTTTTTGAAAAAGGTTGCGATAGAATTAAAACATATGTCTTTCGTAATCGACTTAATACAGTATGTAAAAACGCAGGAGTTGTAAAAAAATCACCTCATAAAATTAGAAAAACGTATGGCAGCATTCTTATTGATAGTGGTGTCGATGAATCACTTATAATAGAACAGATGGGTCATACGGATATAAAAACAACAAAAGAACATTACTATAGAAATAGAAAAAATAAAGAACAAAAGACTGATATAATTAATGCAGTTATAGGATTGTAATATATAGAAGTATTCAAAAAGTAGTCAAAAGTAGTCAAGCATAAAACGTTGAAAGCCTTGATTTTACTGAGAAAATGCTGTTTTATAGCGGGGTTCGATTCCCCTATGAACTGCTCACTATTAATAATTTAATAGCCCAACCCATAGAAGATGCTGAAAGCCAGATAATGGTTTTACAGCATTTTTTATTTACGCGAGTAGCGAGAAAAAGTCTGGCAGAAAAGAAGGCACCAAGTTTGCTTGAGCGAACTTCTTTTTTGCCAGACTTTGGTGAGCACCGCGATAACTCGAGAAACTCGCAAAGTTTGTTTCTCGTAGTTGTTCTAAAAAGCCTTAAAAATACATTGCTAAAAGTGCTAGGTATTCAAAAAGGTATTCTAACATATGCTTGATTAATTAAATATGCAGGAAAGGAGAGTCCTGCAAAAGTGCTTACCTAAGATAAATCGACCACAAATCGGTTTATTTTTTTGTTCTTAAATAAAAGGGTATATGGTATGTCATAAGTGTAGTTGCAGTTTGTAACAATATGAAATATATATGATATCATGAATGTGACTCAATGCAATCAAGCCAATATGTTAAAACGATTAGATAAGAACTCAAAATTTTCAAGTTTTGTGCTTATTTATTACAGTATTGTCTTGATTATTTATTCGTTAACTTCATTGTATTTTCCTAAATATTATGATGAAATATTGTCTGGATATTTTGCATAATTATTTCTGTTGTAATCTTGGCATTTTCTCTTATAAATGGAAACTCAAAATACTCTGAAAGAATTAAAGCAACAGAATCGACGTTGAATGCAATCAAAGTGTTAAAAAGAGAACTTACTGATGAAAATCTTCCTGATTTTGGATTGGTAGGAATATGAAAAATAAGAATTGAAAAACAGCATGCCTTCTGTTATCTTAAAAATAGAGGGCATAATATTATAAATTAAAACCATTGTTTTTATAGGTTTATTTCATTTTATGTAAGTGAAATGATGTAAACATAGAAAAACAAAGATTCAAATTTATCTTATCTTGTTCAATTTAGCAATGCATTATAAGAATGGATTGTTTATTATTGGACTCTTTATGTCTTCTAGTAAAAATAAACTAGGAGGTATCATATGGATACAAATGATTTAATTGGTATCGAAAACCAAATTGATTACAAATTTAAAAACAGAGACTTATTACAACAGGCATTTATTCGCAGGTCATATTCTGCAGAAAATGGCGGGGCAAATAATGAAGTTTTAGAGTTCATTGGCGATAAGGTTCTTGATTTTGTTGTGGTTCAGTTGCTTACAGAAGAGTACGGCTATATGGCATCTGAACGCGATGATTTTGGCAGCGATGAATGCAATGAATTTTATTCTGAATGTGATGAAGGTGAACTGACAGAAATTAAGAGTAAACTTGTTCAAAGGAAGAATCTGGCAGAAAGAATTGATATGCTGGGTTTTGCTGATTTCCTTATTATGGGAAAAAGTGATATTAACGGACATGCGGAAGAAAAAGATGCTGTAAAAGAAGATTTGTTTGAAGCAATCATTGGGGCGGTAGTATTGGATTGTAATTGGGATATGACAATTCTTAAACAGGTGATTGAGCAGATGCTGGAACCTGATTTGGAGAATGAAGATGACAATTATATTCAACTTTTACAGGAGTGGTCATTACGAAAATATGGAATTTTACCATTATATCATGTGGAAAAATACAATACTACATACTGGGAAACGGGAAATTATGTGAATAATTCCTGGCCGATAAACGGAAAAAGGCCACTATATAAGGCGTATCTAAAAATTGAAGAATTTGACAATATTATTCTTGGGTTTGGTGACTCGCAGAAAGAAGCCAGAAAGGCTGCAGCAAAATATGTATACCAGTACCTGGAAAAGAATAACTTATTGTTTACTATTAGGGATGAAATAGAACACCCAAATAAACAAGATTCTATTAATCAACTTGAAATTCTTGCAAGGAGAGGTTATTTTTCCATTCCACAATATAATTTTACGGAGAAATATGATTCGAATGGTAATCCAATCTGGCATTGTGAATGTGTAATTAAAGAATATGATAATATTTGCAGGGCAGATGCAACAGTAAAAAAAGAGGCAAAAAAAAGAGCCGCATTTAAAATGTTAATGCTGGTTTTAGAGGAGAAATAGAATATGTATAGAAATATGCTTGATTACAATGATGGAGATATGCTCTGTCAGACATCAGATAATATCGCAATGGATATGGAGGGACATTTGATGTCAAGAGTGTCAGACAACATGGCACTGGATTTGGATACTGGAGAAATACATCTGATTTCATCCTGGAGTAGTGATGAAGAAGATGAATAAGTAAATGAAAGAAACATATCAAAATAGGATTTGGTATGTTTCTTTTATAACTAAAAAATGTAAAAATACTAAAATTTACGAAAATTTCTCTTCTAAATCATCAACCATTATGTTATAATTTACTATGTTTCCGGTAATAAACAAGGAAAAAATAAGCAAATCTAACAAATGTATGATGGAGGGTGACATGAAGAGAAGAGGAAAAGCATTGGGGATGGCATTGCTGCTTATCATGATGACTGTTTTTTCAGTAGTCTCAGATGCGGCAATGGTAAAGGCTGACGAACTTTTGATTAAGCTGCATTACCACAGAGCAGACGACAATTACGATGGATGGGATGTCTGGATGTGGGAAGAAGGTGCAGATGGTGCAGCTTATGAACTGGCAGAGGAAGATGGTGACCATGTGGCAACCATGGAAGTAACACCGGGTACAACCTCTGTGGGATTTATTGTGCGTACAGCAGACTGGACCAAGGATGTTGATGAAGACCAGTTCATTGATATTTCCGAGATGGTATCCGGCACTGTGGATATTTATGTAGAGTCCGGTGTGGAAGGATATACCAAAGAATATGGTGATGATGCCGTAACCGGAACTAAATTATCCGGAGCCAAATATGATGGGGAAGGCGCAGTAACTGTTCAGATGACCGGAGCAATTGACGGAGATCTGATGCAGGCATTTTCCATTAAGAGCACCGATGGAGTGGCAGCCTCAATCAAAGAAGTAACAGAGGATGACGATTTTGTATATCAGGTAGTTTTAGAAGAGCCGTTAGACGCTTATAAGAGCTACCAGATTACATACGATGGAAATGATTATAAAGTAGTTATGCCAAGCGTATATTCTACCAAAGAATTTGAAGAAGAATATACTTATGACGGAGATGACCTTGGTGCAACCTGGACCAAAGACAGTACAGCATTCCGTCTCTGGGCACCGACCGCGCAGGCTGTTTCTGTAAATTTATATGAATCAGGAACAGAAGGAACCGATGATTTGATTGAATCCATTCCGATGACTGCAGATGTAAACGGAACCTGGGTAGCATCTAAGGATGGAGATTTAAATGGTACCTATTACACTTATACCGTAACCATTAATGGTGAGGAAAAAGAAGCCAATGACCCATATGCAAGAACCACCGGTGTCAATGGAAAACGTGCCATGGTAATTGATTTGGAATCCACCAACCCGGAAGGATGGGACAGCGACAGCAACCCACATGCCGGAGAGGGCATCAATGATGCAATTATTTATGAAATGCATATCCGTGACGTTTCTTCAGATTCCAGTTCTGGAATTGAAAATGTTGGAAAATATTTAGGACTGACAGAGACAGGAACCACCACAGAAAATGGTGTTCCAACCGGACTTGACCATATCAGGGATTTGGGAATTACGCATTTACATTTACTTCCATTCTATGATTACGGTTCTGTAGATGAAACAAAGCTGGATACACCGCAGTTTAACTGGGGATATGACCCGGTCAACTACAACGTACCGGAAGGCTCTTATTCCACGGATCCATATCATGGAGAAGTCCGGGTGAAAGAAGCCAAGGAAATGGTAAAGACATTACATGATAATGATATCAGCGTCGTTATGGACGTGGTTTACAATCATGTATACAATGCCAGTGAATTCTGTTTTAACGTAATTGTGCCGGAGTATTTCTCCAGAGTAAATGACAATGGAACATATTCGAATGGTTCCGGTTGTGGAAATGATACAGCGTCCGAGCGTTCCATGGTGAAGAAATATATTGTGGACTCTGTAAAATACTGGGCAGATGAATATCATATCGATGGATTCCGTTTTGACCTGGTAGGACTTTTAGATACCGAGACCATGAATGAAGTAATCGAAGAAGTACACAAAGACCACCCGGATGTAATCTTTTACGGAGAAGGATGGTCTATGCAGACAAGTCTTACCAAAGAAGGCTATTCTATGACAACACAGACCAATTCCACAGAAGTACCGGAAATGGCTTTTTTCAGTGATACTTTAAGAGATTTGTTAAAAGGAAATACATTTTCAACTACAGAAAAAGGTTTTGTATCCGGAGCAAATGGCAAAGAGAAGACCCTGCAGAAATGCTTTATGGGATTATCACCGGAATGGTGTACTACACCTTCCCAGTCCGTTAACTACGCATCCTGTCACGATAATCTTTCCCTGATGGATCGTATTACCCGTTCTACACCGGAAGCATCCGCAGAGGAGAGAATCCGCATGAACAATCTTGCAGCTGCTGTTTATATGACAGCAGAGGGTGTTCCGTTTATGCAGGCAGGAGAAGAATTCTTAAGAAGCAAAGTAAAAGCAGAGGGTGGTTTTGATGAAAACAGCTACGCTTCACCTGATTCTGTAAACAGCTTAAAATGGAGCAATCTGGAAGAGGAACAGTATCAGAATGTTTACCAGTATTATAAAGGACTGATTGCATTCCGTAAGGCACATCCGGTGCTTCGCCTTGACAATGCAGAGGATGTAAAAGCACATGTGACTCCGGTAGAAGATTTAGATGATAATGTAGTAGCATTTGAAATTACCGGCGGTGTTGACGGAGAGACAGCAGATGGAATGTATGTGATCTTCAATGCCAATAATGAGAAAAAAGAAATAACTCTTCCGGAAGGAAACTGGAATGTATGCGTTAATGATACTTTGGCAGGAACAGATACGATTGAAACAATTTCCGGAACAGCAGAAGTAGCACCGGTTTCTGCACTGATTTTAGTAAAAGGTGATGGAAACGGCAGCACAGCAGTAGTATCTGCAGGAACATTACCGGCATGGATGGCATATGTATTTACAATTCTGGTTGCCGTAGTGATTGGAGCATGTTCTGTCTGGTCACAGAAAAAGGCAGGAAAAGTCGGCAGAAAGTAGATAATTTGGAAATAAAATCTTGCAATTTAAAAAAATAGTGCTATAATAATACAGTACATGATGATTTAGACTTTGAGAGTGGGCGTTGCGTCCACTCTCAATTCATGTTTAGAACAAAATTTAAGCAGATGGAAAGGTGGTTACATGTCCAGAAAAGAAATTTATGAACAGAAGACAGAAAGCTTCATTCAGCCAATCGTTGATAAGTATCATTTTGAACTGGTAGACGTGGAATATGTCAAGGAAGGTTCCGACTGGTATTTACGGGCTTACATTGATAAGGAGGGCGGAATTACCGTCAATGACTGTGAGATGGTAGCACGGGAAATGAATGAGATTCTGGATCGGGAAGATTATGTGGAAGACTCTTATATTTTTGAAGTGAGTTCGCCGGGACTTGGCAGACCGTTGAAGAAAGAAAAGGACTATGTCCGTTCTATGGGAAAAGAAGTGGAGATACGTCTGTATCGTGCCATAGACCATGAAAAGGAATTTTGTGGAGTCTTAAGTGCATATGATGAGAATACCGTAACAATCGAAGACGAATCTTATGGACAGAAGGTATTTGATAAGAAGGATATTGCATTAATCCGTCTTGCCATCGATTTTTAACCATTAACATAGCATACAACTTAGAAAATAAGTATATAGGAGGATAAAGAAATGAATAACGAGTTGTTGGAAGCATTGACAATACTGGAACAGGAAAAAAATATCAGCAAAGAGACTTTACTTGAGGCAATTGAGAATTCTCTGCTGACCGCATGCAAAAACCATTTTGGAAAGGCAGATAATATTAAAGTAAATATTGACCCGGAAACATGCGAGTTCCACGTACTTGCTGAGAAGACTGTAGTGGAGAAAGTAGAAGATGATGTAACAGAAATCAGCCTTGCAAATGCACGCATGATTGATTCTGAGTACAATCTTGGTGATGTGGTAAATGTAGAAGTTAAATCCAAAGAATTTGGACGTATTGCAACACAGAATGCAAAGAATGTAATTTTACAGAAGATTCGTGAGGAAGAAAGAAAAGCAATTTACAGCGAATATTACAGCATGGAAAAAGACGTTGTAACCGGAATTGTACAGAGATATGTTGGAAAAAATATTTCCATTAATCTTGGTAAAGCAGATGCCATTCTTACTGAAAATGAGCAGGTAAAGGGAGAGGTATTCAAACCGACCGAGCGTATCAAGGTATATATCCTGGAAGTAAAATCTACACCAAAGGGACCAAAGATTATGGTTTCAAGAACCCATCCGGAATTGGTAAAACGTCTGTTTGAAGCAGAAGTTACTGAAGTAAAAGATGGTATTGTAGAGATTAAGAGTATTGCCCGTGAAGCAGGAAGCAGAACAAAGATTGCTGTTTACTCCAATGACCCTGATGTAGATCCGGTAGGAGCATGCGTAGGTATGAACGGAGCCAGAGTAAATGCTATCGTAAGTGAATTACGCGGTGAGAAAATTGATATCATTAACTGGAATGAGAATCCTGCTATGTTAATCGAGAATGCATTAAGCCCGGCAAAAGTTATTTCCGTAATCGCAGATGGCGAAGAGAAGAGCGCAAAGGTTGTTGTTCCAGATTATCAGTTATCCCTTGCTATCGGTAAAGAGGGACAGAATGCAAGACTTGCTGCAAGACTGACCGGATTCAAGATTGATATCAAGAGTGAGACACAGGCAAGAGAGTCCGGTGAATTCATGGATTATGAAAATGATTACGAGGACTATGATGAGGAGTATGAAGAGGGTTATGAGGAAGGTTATGAAGAAGAAAACGCAGGAGATGGTGAGTTCATAGATGGCAACGAATAAGAAGATTCCTATGCGGAAATGTGTAGGATGCCAGGAAATGAAAAGCAAGAAAGAACTGATTCGGATTATTCATACGCCTGAAGATGAACTTGTAGTGGACTCCACTGGAAGGATGAATGGAAGAGGCGCATATATCTGTCCGAATATGGATTGCTTTTTGGCAGCAAAAAAGACAAAGGGTTTGGAAAGATCTTTGAAAATGGCAATTCCGGAAGAAATATATGAGGAGTTGCAAAAGGAGATGCAGAATATTGAAACAAGATAAGGTGTTATCCATGCTTGGGCTTTCTGCTAAGGCAGGAAATGTTGCAAGCGGAGAATTTTCAACAGAGAAAGCAGTAAAAGAAGGAAAGGCTCATCTGGTCATTGTTGCAGGAGATGCTTCAGATAATACGAAGAAACATTTCCGTGATATGTGCAGTTTTTATGAAGTGCCATTTTATGCTTATGCTGATAAGGAGAGTCTCGGACATCATATTGGAAAAGAATTTCGGGCATCATTGGCAGTTACCAACGAAGGCCTTGCCAAAGCCGTCATAAAGCAATTGAAACTGTTAACAACTGAATAACGGAGGTAGTTATATATGTCAAAACTCAGAGTATATGAACTCGCAAAAGAATTAAATATAAAGCCGCAGGATGTTTTGGATTCCTTAAAAGGAACCCAGTATGAAGTAAAGACATCCAGCAATAGTATAGATGAAGATGCACAGAAACTGGTGCGTTCTAAAGTAAACGGAGCAAAACCGGCAGTAAAGCCGGCAGCAGAGACAAAGCCGGCAGGCGAAGTAAAAGCTGCAACAGAAGCAAAGCCAGCAGGTGAAACAAAAGCTGCAGGCGAGGCAAAATCAACAGAGGCACCGGCTCGACCAAAGAAAAAAGCAAGCATTTCTGCTGTATTTAACCCACAGAACAGCAAGACCAATCCGGGAAGCAGACGTCAGGCTTATCACACCAATGCCAAGACTGGAGAAACAAGAAGACTGGCACCGGCTGCAAGACCAGCTCAGCCTGCAAAAACGGCAGCACCAAAGCCTGCAGAAGTTAAGCCGGCAGAGGTAAAGGCAACAGAAGTTAAGGCCGCAGAAGTAAAACCAGCAGAAACGAAAACTGCAGAAGTAAAGACTACGGAAACAAAAACTGTTCAGGAGAAACCGGTAGTGAAAACAGAAGAGAAGAAGACGGAGACAAGAAACTTTAACAATAACCGTCAGCAGGGAGACAGACCATACAACAATAACCGTCCACAGGGAGACAGACCGTATAATAACAACCGCCCACAGGGAGACAGACCGTATAATAACCGTCAGCAGGGAGACAGACCGTACAATAACAACCGCCCGCAGGGGGACAGACCATATAATAACCGTCAGCAGGGAGACAGACCGTATAATAACAACCGCCCGCAGGGAGACAGACCGTACAATAACAACCGCCCGCAGGGAGACAGACCGTACAACAATAACCGCCCACAGGGAGACAGACCATACAATAATAACCGTCCACAAGGCGACAGAAATGGAAGAGGCGGAAGAAATGGTGGAAGATTCGATCAGGAATTAAACCGTTTCAATAAAGAAGCAATCCAGGCAGGACCGGATGATTTAAGAAAAGAAAGCCGTGAGAACCGTGACCGTGACAATACCCGTAAGAAACAGGTGCAGGAGCACGATAAGTTAGGAAGCAAGAAACAGGAAAGATATGTAAATCTTGAGAAAAACGGCGGTAAGAAGAAACGTCCTGCACAGCCGAAACCAAAGGAAGAAGATACCATCCGCAGCGTATCCCTGCCGGAGCGTATGACGATTAAGGAACTGGCAGATAAGATGAAGGTTCAGGCTTCTGAAATCATCAAGAAGCTCTTTATGAAGGGACAGATGGTTACCGTAAACCAGGAAATCGACTATGACAGTGCAGAAGAAATTGCACTGGAATTTAACTGTATTGCAGAGCCGGAAGAAAAGGTAGACGTAATTGCAGAGCTCTTAAAAGAGGATGAAGAAAGAGAAGAAGATTTAGTTCCAAGACCACCAGTTGTCTGTGTAATGGGTCACGTTGACCATGGTAAAACATCCCTTCTGGATGCAATCCGTAATACACATGTAACAGACCGTGAGGCTGGTGGTATCACACAGCATATCGGAGCATATGTGGTAAGTATCAACGGACAGAAGATTACCTTCTTAGATACACCGGGACATGAAGCATTTACCGCAATGCGTCTGCGTGGAGCAAAATCTACCGACATCGCAATTCTTGTAGTTGCAGCAGATGATGGTGTCATGCCACAGACTGTAGAAGCAATTAACCATGCTAAAGCAGCCGGAATTGAAATCGTAGTAGCAATCAATAAGATTGATAAGCCAAATGCCAATATCGACCGAGTAAAACAGGAGTTATCCGAATACGAACTGATTCCGGAAGACTGGGGTGGAAGCACCATCTTTGTACCGGTATCTGCTCATACCCACGAAGGTATTGACCAGTTATTGGAAATGTTATTATTAACAGCAGAAGTCAGTGAGTTAAAGGCAAATCCAAAACGTAAAGCCCGTGGTGTTATCATTGAGGCACAGTTGGATAAAGGAAGAGGAGCTGTAGCAACTGTTTTAGTACAGAAGGGAACCCTTACAGTTGGTGAGCCGATTGCCTGTGGTAGTGCATATGGTAAAGTGCGTGCCATGATTGACGATAAGGGAAGAAGAGTAAAAGAAGCCGGACCATCCATGCCGGTAGAGATTTTAGGACTTTCCAGTGTACCGGATGCAGGAGAAACATTCGTAGCATGTGACAGTGAAAAAGATGCAAGAAACTTTGCAGAGACATATATTTCCGAAGGAAAGGCAAAACTGTTAGAGGAGACCCGTTCCAGAATGTCTTTAGATGACCTGTTCTCACAGATTCAGTCCGGAGATGTAAAAGAGCTGGATATCATCGTTAAAGCAGACGTCCAGGGTTCTGTAGAAGCCGTAAAACAGAGTCTTGTAAAACTTTCCAACGACGAAGTTGTGGTTAAGATTATCCATGGTGGTGTTGGTGCAATCAACGAATCTGATGTTACTTTAGCATCTGCATCTAACGCAATTATCATTGGATTTAACGTAAGACCGGACCCTACAGCAAAGGTTACTGCTGAAAATGAAGGTGTAGATATCCGTCTTTATAAAGTTATTTATAACGCAATTGAAGACGTAGAAGCTGCTATGAAGGGAATGTTAGATCCTGTATACGAAGAAAAAGTAATCGGCCATGCAGAAGTCCGTCAGATTTTCAAAGCATCCGGTGTTGGTAACATTGCAGGTTCTTATGTATTGGATGGTAACTTTGAGCGTGGATGTAAAGTCCGTATTACCCGTGAGGGAACACAGATATTTGAAGGAAATCTTGCTTCCCTGAAACGTTTCAAGGACGATGTGAAGGAAGTAAAAGCCGGATATGAGTGTGGTCTTGTATTCGAAGGATTTAATGATATTGCAGAACTGGATCAGGTAGAGGCATATAAGATGGTAGAGGTTGCCAGATAATCTGATAGAAGGACAGGAAAATTATGCAAAAAAATAGTATGAAAAATATGCGGATAAATGGAGAAGTTCAAAGAGAACTCTCCAACATTATCCGGAGTGAAGTAAAAGACCCGCGTATTGCACCGATGACCAGTGTGGTTGCCGTAGAAGTGGCACCGGATTTAAAAACCTGTAAGGCGTATATCAGTGTATTCGGAGACGAAGAAGCTCAGAATAATACAATCAAAGGTCTTAATAGTGCAGAAGGGTATATTCGTCATGCCCTCGCAAAAAGTATCAATTTAAGAAATACTCCGGAGATTCGGTTTATCCTGGATCAGTCCATTGAGTATGGTGTAAACATGTCAAAGAAAATTGATGAGGTGATTGGACAGGAAGAGTCCTAAGCCTCATCCGAAGAGAAAGAGAGCAGGTGTTGCCAATGAAATTAGAGGAACAGCTTTATGATGTGAAGCGTGTAGCAATAGCCGGTCATGTAAAACCTGACGGAGACTGTGTAGGTTCCACGTTAGCAGTATATAACTATATCAGAAAATATCATCCGGAAATGGAAGTGGAACTCCATCTGGAACCGATTCCAAACATTTTCAAATTCCTTGCAAATGCAGATAAAATTGACAGCTCTTATATAGAAAAAGAGCCATACGATTTATTTATTGCATTGGACTGCGGTGATGAGAAACGACTGGGAAATGCAGTGAAATATTTTCATGCAGCAAAACGCACCTTCTGTGTTGACCATCATATCAGCAATCAGAGCTTTGCAGATGCAAACTACATTTTCCCGGAGGCAAGTTCAACCTGTGAGCTTGTATATGAACTCATAGATGAAGAGAAGATTACAAAGGAAATTGCAGAATGTATTTATGTGGGAATTGTGCATGATACCGGTGTGTTCCAGTATTCCTGTACTTCCGCAAAGACCATGAACATTGCCGGCCGGCTGATGGAAATGGGAATTGATTTCAGCCGTATCGTGGATAAGACTTATTATGAGAAAACTTACGAGCAGAACCGGATTTTGGGTCAGGCATTGGTGGACAGCCAGCTCTTTTTAGATGGAAAATGCATTGCATCTATCGTAACCAAAGAAGAAATGGAAAAATACCAGGTTCTTCCGAAACATTTAGAAGGAATCGTACAGCAGCTTCGTGCTACCAAAGATGTGGAAGCTGCAATCTTTCTTTACGAAAATGAGGATGGAAGCTTTAAAGCAAGCATGCGTTCCAGTGGTAAGGTAGATGTGGCAGTTATTATGATGTCCTATGGTGGAGGCGGTCATATACGGGCAGCCGGAGCAACCATAGAAGGCAATGCCAAAGAGATTCTTGAGGGAATCGTAAAGGACGTTGAAAAACAGCTTTTGAAATAGACAGGATAACGTATGGACGGAATTATTAATGTAAGAAAAGAAAAAGGATTTACGTCCTTTGACGTAGTTGCAAAGCTGCGTGGAATTTTAAAAATGAAAAAGATTGGACATACAGGTACGCTTGATCCGGATGCGGAGGGCGTACTTCCTGTATGTATAGGAAAAGCAACCAGAGTCTGTGACCTTTTAACTGATAAGGACAAGGTATACGAGGCAGTCATGCTTTTGGGAAAAGAAACGGATACCCAGGATATGACAGGAACCATATTAAAGGAATCCGAGGTAAATCTTTCCATAGAAGAAGTAAAGCAGTGTATTGAAAGCTTTGTGGGAGAATATGCACAGATTCCGCCGATGTATTCTGCACTGAAGGTCAATGGAAAGAAATTATGTGACTTAGCAAGAGAAGGTGTGGAAGTAGAACGCAAGGCAAGGAAGGTTCAGATATTAGATATTGCAATTTTATCAATCGACTTACCGCGAGTGACCATGCGGGTGCACTGTTCCAAAGGAACTTATATCCGGACATTATGCCATGACATCGGAGAAAAATTAGGTTGTGGAGCCTGTATGGAGTACCTGGTACGGACAAGCGTTTCAGATTTTCAAATAGAAGATGCAAAAACACTGCAGGAAATTGAGACAATAATGAAAAGGGGTAAGATAGAAGAAATTTTATATTCCATTGATACCGTATTTAAAAATCTGCCACAGATTCACAGCCGCAAAGATAGTACGGCACTTTTATATAATGGAAATAAGCTGCCGCTGCCTGTGGTAGCAGAGGCAGAGACGATAGAGCATACGCTTGCTTCTTTTTATAAAGAAGATGACTGCAAAAAAGTCAGAGTGTATGACAATGCAAATCATTTTGTTGGAATATATGAATACCGTACAGCGGACAGGCTGTTTAAGCCGGTAAAACTTTTCTTTACACAGCAATGAGAAGGAAAAAGACATTTAAGCAGGTATAAAAAATGAAGTATATACATGGAACAACAGAATTTCATATTGAAGAAGAATGCGTGCTTTCCCTTGGCAAATTTGATGGTCTGCACAGAGGACATGAGACTTTATTAGAACATATGATGGAGCAGAAGAATAAAGGCTGTGCAACGGTACTATTTACCTTTGCCATTCCGCCGAGACCGGGCAGGATAAATGAAGTCCAGAAGGTGCTTACGACGAATGAAGAGAAGGTTGCAATCTGTGAAGAGCAGGGCATTGACTATCTCATTGAATATCCTTTTACCAAAGAAGTCATGACCATGGAACCGGAAGCATTTATTGAAATGCTGGCTTCTTCCATGAAAATCCGTGGCATTGTGGTTGGAACAGATTTTCATTTCGGACATAACCGCCGTGGGGACTATCATCTTCTGGAAGCATATGCGAAGAAGCTGCATTATGAACTTAAGGTAATAGATAAGGTTCAGTATGAGAATCGGGATATCAGCAGTACCTTTATCCGGGAAGAAGTAGAAAAGGGCAATATGGAAAAAGTAAAATACCTTCTTGGCTATGATTATTTTGTGGAAGGTGTTGTAATACATGGCAGAGAAATGGGCGCAAAGGTACTTGGAATCCCGACCATAAATATCATACCGCCGGAAAACAAACTGCTTCCGCCGTTTGGCGTCTATGTCTGTGATGTTGTAGTAGGGGATAAGACGTATCATGGAATCGCAGATGTGGGATGTAAGCCGACTATCGAAGGGGTTAATCCGGTGGCAGTGGAAACCAATATTTTTGATTTTAATGAGAATCTCTATGGAAAGAAAGTGCGTGTCTGCTTCCGGAGCAGAGAGCGCAGCGAGATGAAATTTGAATCCTTAGAGGCTTTAAAGCAACAGCTCGAACAGGATATTGCCTATGGCAGATATTATGTACAGCAGCATTAAATATATGAATTTCGTAAAATTTCGGACAATTGTTACATAATTGTTACATATTTATGTTGACATTATGAAATCACGTTGCTATAATTTTAAAATATGGAGAAGAATATTGATTCGAACAGATGTGGAAATGTAGGGTGCATTTTACATCGTTACAATGTCAGGAGGCATATTTTTATGAAGAACAATAGAAAGTGGAAGACAACAGCATTTATTCTTACCTGTGGACTTACAGTGGCGCTTGAGGGTGGCGCAGCTGCACAGACATCAGCAGGTTCCGGCTTAAATGCAGGAATATTTGCTACAATGGATTCCTATTATAATACAGATATTGTTGTCTCAGCAACGAATACTGTTACAACGATGGAAGGACAGTCTGAGGATGCTGCAGCAACCGATACAACGGTACCTGCAGATACAGCAGCAACCGATACAGCGGTACCTGTAGATACAACAATCTGTGGATATACCAATCTTGGTATTGCACAGGTTGACAGCAGTTTAAATGTAAGGGAACAGCCGGATACCAATTCTGATATCGTAGGAAAGATGCAGAGTGATGCCGGATGTGAAATCTTAGAGGATGATGGCGAGTGGCTTAAAATTGAATCTGGTCAGGTAACCGGATATGTAAAAGCAGAATATATCATTACCGGAGAGGCAGCTGTAGCAAAAGCCCAGGAAGTAATGAAGACTATTGCAACCGTTACAACACAGACTTTAAATGTACGTGCTGAGATGAATACCGATTGTACCAAACTGGCATTGATGCCGGAAGGAGAAGAATTAGAGGTTTTAAATCAGTATGATGGCTGGGTGGAAGTAGACTTAGATGGTGATGTAGGATATGCAAGCACCGACTATGTAGAGATTTCACAGCAGCTGCCAAAGGCACAGACCATGACAGAATTAAAATATGGTCAGGGTGTTTCAGATGCAAGAGTATCACTGGTGGCTTATGCAACACAGTTTGTCGGCAATCCATATGTATGGGGCGGAACCAGCCTTACCAGAGGAGCTGACTGTTCCGGATTCGTATTATCCGTATATGCAAATTATGGCGTATATCTGCCACACTCATCCAGAGCACAGGCAGGATGCGGAACCAGAATCAGTGCATCCGAAGCACAGCCGGGAGATTTGTTCTTCTATGGTAGTGGTAAGGGCATCAACCATGTGGCAATCTATATCGGAAATGGTCAGATTGTTCATGCAAGTTCTCCTTCTACCGGAATCAAAATTTCCAATGCATATTATCGTTCACCGGTATGTGTTGTCCGCGTATTAGGAAACTAGATAAGGAAACGAACAGAATTTTGTTTACAAATAATAAGTTGTATGTTATATTTGTTAGGTATGATTTAGCCGATATTCGGTAGATGGACACTCCGACCTTTTACTGATTATCAGGCGATAAGAAAATAGAAGGAGGAAACGTAAATGTTATCAAAAGAAAGAAAAGAAGCAATCATCGCAGAATATGGTAAAACTGCTACAGACACAGGTTCACCAGAGGTACAGGTTGCACTTTTAACAGCCAGAATCAATGAGCTGAATGAGCACTTAAAAGTAAATCAGAAGGATCATCATTCCAGAAGAGGACTTTTAAAGATGGTTGGTCAGAGACGTCGTTTACTGGCTTACTTAAAGAAAGTTGATATTGAAAGATATCGTTCTTTAATCGAACGTTTAGGTTTAAGAAAGTAATTTCTTGTAAAAGGAAACCGTATAGAATAGAGCGGAGCTGTCCGCTCTATTTTTCGGTTGCCAGGCTTCCACAGGTTGCCGGGTATCTGTAAGGAACTGCAAGTGCAGAGTCTTACGGATGACAATGTAAGAACGGCAGGAGGACGATTCCGAGACCACTGATTAGTGCAATTACAGATTGTGTTAATCAGTAGTTTCGGTCGATACACCTCCGGATGGCTGCAAACAGCACCATTTCGGAACTTCTGCCATAATAAGCAGGAATATCCTGTATACAAAAAAGGAGAAATGATATGTACCAGAGTTATTCAATGGAACTTGCCGGAAGAACTCTTACGGTTGATATTAACCGTGTGGGTAAACAGGCAAATGGATGTGCATTCATGCACTACGGTGATACCACTGTATTATCTACTGCAACAGCATCTGAAAAGCCAAGAGACGGAATCGATTTTTTCCCTCTTAGCGTAGAGTTCGAAGAGAAATCTTATGCAGTAGGAAAAATCCCTGGCGGATTTAATAAGAGAGAAGGAAAAGCATCTGAGAATGCAATCCTTACTTCCCGTGTAATTGACAGACCTATGCGTCCGTTATTCCCAAAGGATTATCGTAATGATGTAACATTAAACAACCTCGTTATGAGCGTTGACCCGGAATGCCGTCCGGAAATCGTAGCAATGCTTGGTTCTGCAATTGCAACCTGCATTTCGGACATCCCATTTGACGGACCATGTGCTATGACACAGGTCGGAATGAAAGATGGCGAATTTGTAATCAACCCATCCCAGGAAGTTTGGGACAATGGTGATTTACAGTTGACTGTTGCATCTACCAGAGAGAAAGTAATCATGATTGAAGCCGGAGCAAATGAGATTCCGGAAGATAAAATGATTGAAGCAATTTACATGGCACACGACATCAACCAGACCATCAATGATTTCATCATGAAACTGGTAAACGAAGTTGGTAAACCAAAACATGAATATACAAGCTGTGCAGTTCCAGAGGAAATGTTTGCAGCTATGCGTGAGATTGTTACACCGGATGAGATGGAAGTAGCAGTATTCTCTGATGACAAACAGACCAGAGAAGAAAATATCCGTAAAGTAACTGAGAAAATGGAAGAGGCATTTGCAGATAACGAAGAGTGGCTTCCATTAGTTGGTGAGGCTGTATATCAGTATCAGAAGAAGACTGTTCGTAAGATGATTTTAAAAGATCACAAACGTCCGGATGGAAGAGCAATCAACCAGATTCGTCCGCTGGCATCTGAGGTTGATATTATTCCTAGAGTACATGGTTCTGCTATGTTTACCCGTGGACAGACTCAGATTTGTGATGTTGTAACATTAGCTCCATTATCTGAAGTTCAGAAAATCGATGGATTAGATGAGAATATTACAACTAAGAGATATATGCACCATTACAATTTCCCATCCTACTCTGTTGGAGAAACAAAACCTTCCAGAGGACCGGGACGTCGTGAAATCGGACATGGAGCACTGGCTGAGAAAGCATTGGTTCCGGTTCTTCCTTCTGAAGAAGAATTCCCATATGCAATCCGTGCCGTATCCGAGACCTTTGAATCTAATGGTTCTACTTCTATGGCATCTACCTGTGCATCCTGTATGGCACTTATGGCTGCAGGTGTTCCGATTAAGAAAATGGTTGCTGGTATTTCCTGTGGTCTGGTAACTGGTGAGACAGATGATGATTACATCGTATTAACCGATATTCAGGGACTTGAGGACTTCTTCGGAGATATGGACTTCAAGGTAACCGGTACACATGACGGTATTACTGCAATCCAGATGGATATTAAGATTCACGGATTAACAAGACCTATCGTAGAAGAAGCAATCAGAAGAACCAGGGAAGCTAGACTTTATATCATGGACGAAGTTATGTCCAAAGCAATTGCTGAGCCAAGAAAAGAAGTTGGACAGTATGCTCCAAAGATTCTTCAGGTTCAGATTGACCCGGCTAAGATTGGTGATGTAGTAGGTCAGAAGGGTAAGACAATCAACGAGATTATCGACCGTACCGGTGTTAAGATTGACATCAATGATGAGGGTGCAGTAAGCATCTGCGGTACCGATAAAGCAATGCTTGAGAAAGCTGCTGACATGATCCGCATCATTACAACTGATTTCGAAGAAGGTCAGATTTTCACTGGTAAAGTAGTAAGCATCAAAGAATTTGGTGCATTCATCGAATTTGCACCGGGCAAAGAGGGAATGGTTCACATTTCCAAGATTGCAAAAGAGAGAATTGAACATGTAGAAGATGTTCTGACTCTTGGTGATACAGTAACCTGTATCTGCATGGGCAAAGACAGAATGGGAAGAATCAGCTTCTCAATTAAGGATGTTCCTGCTCAGAACTAATTGCAGATTCGTGGCATGTGATTTTTCAATACTCGCATAAATAAAATAAGGCGTATGCTTTTGCGGATGAAAATCCACAAGGGTATACGCCTTTTTACGCAAGTAGCGAAGAAAAAGTCTGGTAGAAAAAAGAGCCGAGTTTGCTGGGTAAACTTCTTTTTCGGGTATCCGGAAAGCTCTGCCGGTGGTCAAAAATGCTGCACTGCATATATTATAAGAAAACATAAAATGGTGCAGTATGGAACGGGTCAGACAGATTACAAGGGTGAATGAAGCTCATAAACTAGGATATATTGGAAATAGTGTCACGGTAGCCGTGATGGATACAGGAATTGGAACTCATATTGATTTTGGACAAAGAATCAGAGGATTTCGTGATTATGTAGGTGATAAGAAGATACTTTATGATGATAACGGCCATGGAACCCATGTTTCCGGAATTATTGCAGGTTCTGGTTTCGCTTCCCATGGACGTTACCGGGGAATGGCTCCGGGAGCACAGATATTTTCGATAAAAGTATTAGACCGCATGGGAAAGGGAAATACCAGACTGGTGGTATCTGCATTAAAATGGCTGATTGCAAATTATGAGAAAATGAATATCAGAATCTTAAATATTTCCGTAGGAATGCTTGCTTCGGCCAGAAGGGAAGAACAGGAGGAATTGTTAGCAGCAATTGAAGCAGTCTGGGATGCAGGAATCGTAGTGGTTGCTGCTGCCGGAAATAACGGGCCAAAGGATAAGAGTATTACGATACCGGGGCTATGCCGGAAGATTATAACGGTAGGCAGCAGTGATGATGAAGAAGGAGAAGCAAAAAATCTGGGCCTGATGCGTGGGTATAGTGGGAGAGGTCCGACGGAGGCCTGCATTATGAAACCGGAAGTAGTGGCTCCTGGAACAGCGATTGTCAGCTGTAAGCGGATGGGAAATGGTTATGAGATGAAAAGTGGAACCTCTATGGCAACACCGGTGGTGGCCGGGGCGGTCGCGGTGCTTTTAAGCCGTTATCCAAATCTAAAACCGGCAGAAGTAAAACTGCGGCTTTATGAGACGAGTGTAGATACTGGAAAATCCAAGCATGCACAGGGCTGGGGGAGGCTGGATGTCATGCGGCTGATTCGATAAAATAAAAGAACATGGAAGAGATAAAAAGCAGAGAGAAAGAGACAGAGGGAAAGGAATACGCCGGACATTTGATTTCTGGGAGAAAATGCGGTAAAATGAAAAATACGCATAAAAAAGGGTAGAAAAGAAAGAGGAGGGAATAAGGTGAAGAAAATATTTAAAGTTTTAATCAGCAGACTTTTTATCACAGTTTTACTTATTTTACTTCAGTTTGGATATTTATTTTATCTGCTGCTGGAAGTTGGTAAAATGTCTACTTACATCAACCTGATTCTCAATATACTTGCATTTATCGTAGCTTTATTCGTTGTAAATCGAAGAATGAATCCGGCATACCGGCTGGCATGGGTATTTATTATTCTGATGTTTCCGTTGCTCGGATTGTTGCTGTACGTGGTATTTGGAAGACCGGAACTCACCAGAAAGGCAAGAGAGAAAATGAACCGCGTAAATGAGGAAGTAGAACCGCTTCTTACAGAAGATAAAGCGTGCAGAGAACGGCTGGCAGAAGAAGATCCGGTTGCCGCTGGACAGTCTGCATATATCAGTGACTGGGCGCATTTTCCGGTTTATGAACATACAGCAACAAATTATTATCCGTCCGGAGAAGAAATGTTTCCGGTTATGTTAGAAGAAATCCGGAAAGCGAAAAAGTTTGTTTTTCTGGAATATTTTATTTTAGATGATGGAAAGATGTTCCGGGAGCTGATTCAGCTTTTGAAGGAAAAAGTGGAAGGGGGCGTAGAAGTACGTCTGATTTATGATGATGTTGGCTGCATTACGACACTGCCGAATAATTTCTATAAGGAATTGCAGAAAATCGGAATTAAATGTGCGGCGTTTAATCCGTTGCGGGCGAGGCTGGCTGTCATTATGAATAACCGTGACCACAGAAAAATCCTCGTTATTGATGGAAATGTTGCATTTACTGGCGGAATTAATATTGCAGATGAATATATCAATGAAATTGAGCGGTTTGGATACTGGAAGGATACCGGAATCCGTATGAAAGGTGCAGCGGTATGGAGCTTTACCTGTATGTTTCTTGAAATGTGGAATTATATAATAAATTCCACGGAGGATTATGAGAAGTTCCGACCGGATGAGGACTATGTGGCAAAGATTCCATCTGTTGGATATGTGCAGCCGTATAGTGATACACCGTTAGATCACGAAAATACCGGCGAGAATGTATACATGAACATTATTAATTCAGCACAGAAGTATGTCTACATTTTCACCCCGTATCTGATTATTGACCATGAAATGCTGGTAGGCCTTCAGAATGCGGCAAAACGTGGTGTGGATGTGCGGATTGTAACACCAGGTATTCCGGATAAGAAATTTGTATATCTTCTGACACAGGCAGACTATGGGGTGCTTATTGAAAGTGGCGTAAAGATTTATCAGTATACACCGGGATTTATTCATGCAAAGAGTTTTGTCTGTGATGATAAAATTGCTACCGTAGGCAGTATCAATCTGGATTACCGCAGTATGTATCTGCATTTTGAATGCGGAGTCTGGTGCTATAAGACCAAGGCAGTGCTGCAGTTAAAAGAAGATGCACTTGCGGTAATCGGACAGTCACAGCAGATTGATCTGGAATTCTGCAAACACAGATTTGTAGGAGTACGGATTATACAGACCTGTCTGCGTCTGCTGGCTCCGCTTTTGTAGAAAAAGTTCTACAGGGAGAAGAAATAAGTAAGCGTCTTATGAAAATAATCCTGATAGGTAGCTTTTGGAATCGTAGTATCATATAAGACCCGGATGGAGCCGATTTCTTTTCCATTTAATGTATAGTAAAGTGTGCCGGCTTCTTTTCCCTGCGTTACCGGAGCTTTTATTTCTTCTGGAAGAGAAAGCTTTTTTTCAATAAGATTTAAGTCATTTCCGGCAGTATCAAGATAAGAAAAGGTTCCTTCATAGGAAAGACTGACCTTTTTATCAGTGCCACCCCGTACTGATAAGTCCGGCAGAGCGGGCGGTGTGGTATCCTGATAGAGCCGGCATACGGAAAAACCATAGTCTAAAAGGGCGGACGCATCAGCAAAACGCACTTTATAATCCGGTGCAGCCATAATGACTGCGATGAGTTTAATGTTATCTTTTTCAGCAGTGGCTGAGACACAGTACTTGGCAAGACCGGTGGAACCGGTTTTTAATCCAGTGGCATAGGCGTATTGCTTGATGAGCTTATTGGTGTTGGTTAAACCAAATTCGGAAGACCCTTTTTTCGTGACATGGGTAATATTTTCCATCCAGATGGTGGAATAATTATGTATCTGTGGATGTTTTGTGATTAATTCCCGGGACATTAGAGCAACATCATATGCACTGGTCATATGATTGTCAACGTCAAGACCGCAGCAGTTAACAAAGTTGGTATCCTTCATACCAAGTCCGGCAGCCCGCTCATTCATCTGGGCAACGAAGGCATCTTCCGAACCTGCAATGAATTCTGCCATGGCAACGCAGGCGTCATTGGCACTGGCAACACTGATACACTTTATCATGGTATCGACAGTCTGGGTTTCCCCCGGCTCTAAGAAGACCTGGGAACCGCCCATGCTTGCAGCATGTTCCGAAACTGTGACAACATCATCCAGGGAAATTTTTTGTGCGTCCAGAGCGTCGAAAATCAGAATCAGCGTCATGATTTTCGTAATGCTGGCAGGATGCAGGATGGAATGAGCATCCTTTTCATAGATGATGGTTCCGGTAGATGCTTCCATTAAAAGAGCGCTGGGAGTGGACAATGCGACCGGAGCAGATGCACCGGGAGCAGCATCCGGATTGGAAGCCTCTGGCATGGAAGCATCAGGAGCAGCATCGGGGGATGGATTGTCGGATTCCGAAGGAGTTTCGTTTTCTGCAAGAACAGAAAATTGTGGTGCCATTGGTAAAAAGGCCGGACTGAGAAGAGACAGGCTTATGAAAATGGAAAGAATGGTATGCATAAGAATACCTCCGGTATGTTCTATTACATTTTAATAGAGAAGAGAAAGAAATATGCAGATAAAGCATGGTTTATTTAATTGACGCAAAGAGGTGAAAGATGTTATTAAAAATCATTATTGTAATAGCATGTGTGATTTTGGTTTACATAATCTGGCAATGGCAGGAATTAAAAAGATTTGCAAGAACGGATTATGAGATAAAAAGTGGTAAAGTGCAAAGAGAATATAAGGCGGCAGTCTTGGCTGATTTACATGGATTTCAATACGGGAAAGACAATGTCCGGCTTTTGGATGCAATTAGAAGCGGACAGCCGGATCTGATTCTGATTCCGGGAGATATGGTGGTCAGCAGGAAAAGTGACACCTATGGGACAGCGTTAAAGATATTGGAAGAGCTGTGCAGGATTGCACCGGTTTATTATTCTTACGGAAATCATGAATCCCGTGCCCGCATAAGAAAAAGTGAGTATCAGGAGAAATTTTTCGCTTTTGAAAAGAAATTAAAAGAACTAGGGATTCATGTACTGCATAATGAAACAGAAGCTTTTGGAGAACTGGCGGTTACCGGTCTTGAAATTCCATTGTCCTGTTATAAAAAAGGAGTGGATGTGCCACTTCCGCAGGATTATCTTGAGAAAACGCTTCCGGAGCAGACGGAAGATACCTTTCAGGTGCTGTTAGCACACAATCCAAGATACGCAAAGGAATATGCAGACTGGGGAGCGGATTTGACTTTTTGCGGACATAATCATGGAGGACTGATACGGATTCCTGGTATTGGAAGCCTGATTTCTCCACAGTTTCAGTGGTTTCCGAAATATGATGCCGGCTCCTTTGATTTTGATGGAAAGAAAGTAATTGTAAGCCGTGGACTTGGAACCCATACCTTTCATATCAGAATCTTTAATCGGGCGGAACTTGTGTTTATGGTTATAAAACCACAAGATATTGCTTGATTTGTGGTATAAAGTTGTGAAAAACACTAAATCTTGTGAAAACACTTGCGTTTTTTCTTAGATACCGTTAAAATAGATGTGCTAGGAAAGAATGGAGAGGTTTTGAAATGGAATTAACAGTAAAGCTGCAGGTGTTCGAAGGACCGTTAGATTTGCTCCTTCATCTGCTGGATAAGAATAAAGTAAATATCTATGATATCCCAATTGTGGAGATTACCAATCAGTATATGGAATATATCCGGGAAATGAAGCGGCAGGATTTAAATGTTATGAGTGAGTTCTTAGTCATGGCAGCCACACTGATTGATATTAAATCAAAGATGCTTCTTCCGGCAAAAGAGACAGAAGAAGAGGAAGCAGAAGACCCGAGAGCAGAACTGGTAGAACAGCTTTTGGAATATAAGATGTATAAATGCATTTCCTATGAATTAAAAGACCGTCAGATGGATGCGGAAAAGGTGATGTTTAAGGAGCCGACGATTCCGGACGAGGTAGCTGCCTATGAAGAGCCGGTGGATTTAGAGGAACTGATGGCAGATGTCACATTGAAGAAATTGAATGATATTTTCAAATCCATCATGCGTAAGCAGGAAGATAAGATTGACCCGGTTCGTTCCAAATTTGGCAAGATTGAGAAAGAAGAAGTATCACTGTCCGATAAAATGGTATATTTAGAGCAGTATGCAATGACACATCCACATTTCAGCTTCCGCAGTCTTTTAGAAGCACAGTGTGGCAAGATGGAGATTATCGTGACCTTCCTTGCAGTGCTTGAGCTGATGAAGATGGGCAAGATAACCATTTATCAGGATAAAATATTTGATGATATCAGAATAGAGTCCAAGGTTGCAGCCTAGGCTCTTATTATATGAGGGTAGTAATGGAAGAAAAGAATTATGAAGCAATTATAGAAGCAATTTTATTTACCATGGGGGAATCGGTAGAATTGGATAAAATTGCCAATGCAATTGAATTAGACAAACAGGAAACCAAAAAGAAAATAGAAGCACTCCGGCAGAAATATGAGCAGGAAGAAAGAGGTATCCAGATTATCGAACTGGACGGCGCTTATCAGATGTGTACGAAGAATGAAATGTATGAATATCTGATTCGGATTGCAAAACAGCCGAAGAAGCGTGTCCTTACAGACGTACTGTTAGAGACCTTATCCATCATTGCTTATAAGCAGCCAATCACTAAAGCGGAGATTGAAAAAATCCGTGGCGTATCCTGCGACCATGCAGTAAGCAAACTGGTGGAATATAATCTGGTCAATGAAGTGGGAAGATTGGATGCTCCGGGCAGACCTATGCTATTTGGCACAACAGAGGAATTCTTACGGAGCTTTGGCGTGCATTCCATCGATGAACTCCCGGTGCTGAATGAAGACCAGGTGGAAGAATTCAAGCATCAGGCTGAACAGGAAGCAGAAATGAAGCTTGAAGTATAGCAACAGGGAATGTAGTAAGCGGAAGTATAATCATAGAAAGAAATGAATAGAATGCAGAGAAAATGTATTTCGGAGCGGTCATGAAAAAGAGACAGTGGAAGAAAATGATAGCATTATCTCTGCTTTTTATATTTTTTAGTTCCAATTATATTCCGGCAGAACCGCTGCCACAGGATAATCCGGATGAAACGCAGGAAGAAAATGAAATAGAAATCGAAGAACCAAAGAATTTGTACGCGCTGTCTGCATGCTTAATGGATGCGGATTCAGGGCGTATTTTGTTTGGAAAAGAAGAGGATGTGCGCCGGGCAAATGCCAGTACGACAAAGATTATGACATTGATTGTAACCTTAGAGCATGCAGATTTAAATGACGTGGTTACATTTTCTGATTATGCAGCCTCCCAGCCGGATGTGCAGCTGAATGGAGCAAGTGGGGAACTGTTTTTATTAAAAGATCTTTGTTTCTCTCTGATGTTAGAATCCCACAATGATTCGGCAGTGGCAATTGCGGAACATGTGGCAGGAAGTGTGGAGGCATTTGCTGGCTTGATGAATGAGAAGGCGGCGGAGCTTGGCTGCATGGATACCTATTTCATTACGCCAAACGGACTGGATAAGGAAGATGAAAACGGATTCCATGGAACGACAGCAGCCGACCTTGCCCGGATTATGAGCTATTGCATCAATGAGTCTCCCGTGAAAGAGACTTTTCTTGAAATTACGCAGACACCGTGCTATTCCTTTTCTAATATTGAAGGAACACGAAACTACAGCTGCAATAATCACAACCGTTTCCTTACGATGATGGACGGAGCAATCAGTGGTAAAACCGGTTTTACGGGCAATGCCGGATACTGTTATGTGGGAGCATTGCGGCGGGATGACCGTACCTATGTGGTGGCACTTTTAGGCTGCGGCTGGCCAAACAATAAGAACTATAAATGGGCAGATACAAAACAGCTGATGCAGTATGGAATCGATTCTTTTGAAAAGGTAAATCTTCTGGAGTTGGAAATCCCCAAGGAAGCAGAATGTCCCCTTGAGATAAGTGGGGCAAAGACAGAAGACTGTAGCAGAATTAAGATGACAGAGGTTCAGAACAGGACAGAGGAAAAACAGATAGAAAATATACTGCTTCGTAAGGATGAATCCATTGAATTTAAATTGGAGAGAAAGCAGAGACTTGAGGCTCCGGTGGAAGCAGGAACTACTGTTGGAACCCTTAAGTATATACTGAACGGGCAGGTGGTGAGAGAGGAAGAACTTGTCTTAAAAGACAGTGTTCCGGCATGGGATTACCGCTACAGCTGCCTCAGAATGGTTGACCTTTTTTCTTTATAAAGTCAGAAAATCAGCCATAAAATGCGATATGTAAAATCTGTGAAAAAATTAACAATTTGCTATTGAAAAGTTTTGGTCAATGTACTACAATTACCCTAGCGAAAAATTTTATTTTTTCTAAAATAGATGGAGGACTAAGAGATGAGCAACAGAAGTAATAACTTAGCAGAACAGAGAATTTGCCGTTTGCTGGATGAAAACAGCTTTATGGAAATCGGTTCTCTGGTAACCGCAAGAAATACGGATTTTAATCTGGCAGATGAAGCTACGCCATCAGATGGTGTCATTACCGGACATGGTCTGATTGATGGTAATCTGGTATTTGTCTACAGTCAGGATTCTTCCGTATTAAATGGAACAATTGGCGAGATGCATGCAAAGAAAATTGCAGCTGTTTATGACAGAGCAATGAAGATGGGTGCACCGGTAATCGGACTTTTGGATTGTGCCGGAGTTCGTCTTCAGGAATCAGTAGATGCTTTGAATGCATTAGGAATGATTTATGAAAAACAGGTTATGGCATCCGGAGTAATTCCACAGATTTGTGCTGTATTTGGCAACTGTGGCGGCGGACTTACCGTAGTACCTGGATTATGTGATTTTGCATATATGGAAGCTGATAAAGCCAAAATGTTTGTAAATGCACCAAACGCAATCGAAGGAAATTATGTTGGAAAATGTGATACTTCTTCTGCAGATTTCCAGAGCACAGAGACCGGCGTCATTGATATGGCAGGTTCTGAAGAAGAAATCTTTGCACAGATTCGTGAACTGGTCTGCATGCTTCCGGCAGATAACACAGAGAATGGTTATATGGAAGACTGTGAAGATGATTTGAACCGTGCATGCGAAAATGTGGATACCATGAAAGGCGATCCTCGTTTCGTATTAAGCGAGATTTCTGATAATCACAATTTCTTAGAGTCAAAGAAGGATTATGCAAAGAGCATGGTAACCGGATTCATCCAGTTAAACGGACTGACTGTCGGTGCTGTTGCTAACTGCACAGAAGAATATGATGAAGAAGGAAAGAAAGTCGCAGAGCATGATGCAGCACTTTGTGCAAAAGGCTGTGAAAAAGCTTCTGAATTCATCCAGTTCTGTGATGCATTTGATATTCCTGTATTATCTCTTACCAATGTGGCTGGATTTACAGCAACAAAATGCAGCGAAAGAAGACTTGCAAAAGCTCTGGCTAAACTTACATATGCATTTGCAAATGCTACCGTTCCTAAGGTTAGCCTGCTTACCGGTAATGCTTACGGAAGTGCAGCAGTAATGATGAACTCCAAAGCAATCGGTGCTGACCTTGTATACGCATGGCCGGATGTTAAGACCGGTATGATGGATGCTCGTCTTGCAGCAGAGATTATGTATGCAGATGCTGATGCGGACAAGCTTGCAGAGAAAGCAAAAGAATATGAGGCATTACAGTCTAATGTTGTAACTGCAGCTAAGAGAGGATATGTAGACTTGATTATTGAGCCTGCTGATACCAGAAAATATCTTGTAGCAGCTTTTGAAATGCTGTTTACAAAACGTATGGATACTCCATATAAGAAACATGGAACAAAATAGAAAGGTGAATCTTATGAAGAAAAAATTGTGGATGCTTGTATGTGTTTTCGTGCTTGCATTTTCTATAACGGCCTGTGGTAAGACAGATCAGACTTCAATAACATTCAATGGAGCCACCTACGATCAGTGGAAGAGCGAGATTCAGACTGCGGCACAGCAGTGGTGTTCTGCATCAACAGAAAATATTGATATGGTACTTTCTTCTATTTCGGAGAAGGACGATCCGGTTACTTACAAATTATATAGCAGCCTGAAGGAAGCTTCTGCTGATGAAGGAGAATTTCTGGGATTGGGTGATTTTTCCATGACAGAGTCCAATAAGACAATGGTAATGGAACAGACATTGAATTATACCAATCGTGATCTGATTTTTACTGCGGTATTTGATACAACTACCGACACACCGGAAGTTACCAGTATGACATTTGATAAGGTCTATACACTTGGCGAGAAAATGGGCAAAGCCGGAATGAATACACTTATGGGCATGGGTACCGTATTTGTAATCTTAATTTTAATCAGTATTATTATTTATGCATTCCGTATCATTCCTTATTTACAGAATAAGAAAAAGAATGCGGCTGATGCAACTGCTGCAAAAGAAGATAAAGTAGTAGAACAGATTGCTCAGAAAGAAGAGCTGGTTCAGGATGATTTGGAACTTGTTGCAGTTATCTCTGCTGCAATTGCGGCAGCAACAGGAAGTTCTACAGATGAATTTGTAGTACGTTCCATTAAGAGAAGATAGTTTGAAGAATAATTAGGAGGATATAAAGATGAAAAACTATACAATTACAGTAAATGGAAATGTTTATGATGTTACCGTAGAAGAGAACGGAGCATCTGCACCTGTAGCTGCACCAAGAAAGGCAGCAGCTCCTGCAGCAAAAGCGGCAGCACCTAAGGCAGCAGCCGGAGCAGGAAGCATTAAGATTGAAGCCGGAGCAGCCGGAAAAGTATTCAAGATTGAGGCTCAGCCTGGAACAGCAGTAAAGAAAGGTGATGCAGTTCTGATTCTTGAAATTATGAAAATGGAGACTCCTGTTGTTGCACCGGAAGACGGAACAGTTGCAAGCATCGAAGTTGCAGTTGGTGACAGCGTAGAAGCAGGAGCATTACTTGCTACAATGAACAACTAGGAGGAAAATTATGTTAAGTTATGTTGGAGACACAATGAGTAACCTCCTGCATCAGACTGCATTCTTTAACCTGACCTGGGGTAACTACCTTATGATTGTAATTGCCTGCGTATTCTTATATCTGGCAATCAAGAAAGGTTATGAACCTCTTCTTCTGGTTCCGATTGCATTTGGTATGCTTCTGGTTAACATTTATCCGGACATTATTGCAAGTCCGGAAGAGACCAGCAATGGTGTCGGTGGTTTACTTTATTATTTCTATACTCTGGATGAGTGGTCAATCTTACCTTCTCTGATTTTCCTTGGAGTTGGTGCGATGACAGATTTTGGCCCTTTGATTGCAAACCCAATCAGCTTCCTTTTAGGAGCAGCAGCACAGTTCGGTATTTTCGGAGCTTACCTGCTTGCAATTCTGATGGGATTCAATGACAAGGGAGCAGCAGCCGTATCTATTATCGGTGGAGCAGATGGTCCGACCTCTATCTTCCTTGCCGGTAAATTAGGACAGGCTGCATTGATGGGACCGATTGCGGTGGCAGCATATTCTTATATGTCTCTGGTTCCGATTATTCAGCCACCAATTATGAAACTGTTTACAACAAAGAAAGAACGTGCAATCAAGATGGAGAACCTTCGTCCGGTATCCAAACTGGAGAAGATTTTGTTCCCAATCGTAGTTACTACAATTGTATGTCTGATTCTTCCGACAACCGCTCCGTTGGTTGGTATGCTTATGCTTGGTAACCTCTTCCGTGAGTCTGGTGTAGTCAGACAGCTTACAGATACAGCATCCAATGCTTTGATGTATATCGTAGTTATTCTTCTGGGTACTTCCGTTGGTGCATCTACCAGTGCAGAAGCATTCTTAAATTTCAGCACACTTAAGATTGTTGCTCTTGGACTGATTGCATTTATGTTTGGTACTGCAGCCGGAGTTCTCTTTGGAAAACTGCTTTGCTGGATTACCAAAGGAAAGATTAATCCGTTGATTGGTTCTGCCGGAGTTTCCGCCGTGCCTATGGCTGCGCGTGTATCGCAGAAGGTCGGTGCAGAAGAAGACCCGACAAACTTTTTACTTATGCATGCAATGGGACCAAACGTTGCCGGTGTTATCGGTACAGCAGTAGCTGCCGGTGTATTTATGGCAATCTTTGGTATATAGGAGGATAGAAATGTCAGAAGAAATGAAAAAACCTTTAAAAATTACAGAAACTGTTCTTCGTGATGCACATCAGTCTCTGATTGCAACCAGAATGACAACAGAACAGATGCTTCCAATTATCCCGAAAATGGATGAAGTTGGATATTATGCAGTAGAGTGCTGGGGTGGAGCAACATTTGATGCCTGCCTTCGTTTCTTAAAGGAAGATCCATGGGAGAGACTTCGTAAATTAAGAGATGGATTTAAGAAAACTAAACTTCAGATGCTGTTTCGTGGACAGAATATCTTAGGATATCGTCCATATGCAGATGATGTGGTTGAGTATTTCGTACAGAAATCTATTGCAAACGGAATTGATATTATCCGTATTTTTGACTGCTTAAATGATGTTCGTAACCTTCAGACAGCAGTAACAGCATGTAACAAAGAAAAAGGACATGCTCAGGTTGCATTATCCTATACATTAGGAGATGCTTATACCTTGGATTACTGGATGGAAATGGCAAAGAGAGTAGAAGACATGGGTGCTGATTCCTTATGTATTAAGGATATGGCAGGACTTTTAGTTCCTCAGAAAGCAACCGAACTGATTCAGGCTCTGAAATCTTCAACCAGCCTTCCAATCGAACTGCATACACATTATACTTCCGGTGTTGCTTCCATGACATACATGAAAGCTGTAGAAGCTGGATGTGATATTATCGATACTGCAATGTCACCATTTGCACTTGGTACCAGCCAGCCTGCAACCGAAGTTATGGTAGAAGCATTCAAGGGAACACAGTATGATACCGGTCTTGACCAGAACAAACTGGCTGAAATCGCTGATTACTTCCGTCCAATGCGTGAGGAAGCATTAGACAGCGGCCTGATGAATCCAAAGGTACTTGGTGTTAATATCAAGACTTTGTTATATCAGGTACCGGGTGGAATGTTATCCAACCTGATTTCCCAGTTAAAAGAGCAGGGACAGGAAGATAAATACGAAGAAGTACTGGCTGAAGTACCTCGTGTTCGTAAAGACCTTGGTGAGCCACCACTTGTTACACCTTCTTCCCAGATTGTTGGTACACAGGCTGTATTTAACGTATTAATGGGAGAACGTTACAAAGTTGCTACCAAAGAGACCAAGGATATTCTTCTTGGAAAATATGGTCAGACTGTAAAACCTTTCAATCCGGAAGTTGTGGATAAGGTTCTCGGTGCTGACAAAGATAAGGCAATTACCTGCCGTCCGGCAGACTTACTTGAGCCTGAATTAGATAAGATTGAAGCTGAAATGAAACAGTACAAACAGCAGGATGAAGATGTATTATCTTATGCATTATTCCCACAGGTTGCTACTGAGTTCTTCAAATATCGTCAGGCACAGCAGACGAAAGTTGATACAACAATTGCAGATACAAAGAACGGAGCATATCCGGTATAGGGTACCTTGCTATCTATAGCAGTAAAGAAGCGGCTACAGACAAATATGTCTGTAGCTGTTTTCCTTTTGATGGGTATAATGGAATATCAGAATTACATAAAAATTCTATGGACAAGAGGACAAAAGATTGCTATGATGAAGTCATGATTTGTCATGGGGTAGACAATTTTAATTGCAAAGCATTTGAAAATATTGTGGCAGTTCTTTCACGGTATTTTGAGAGGGAAAAGGTGAAGGACAATGAAACTGTATGAATTGGGGACAGGGGAGCCGGTGCAGGTGCTGGTGAAAGTGGAGAATGCTTCAGCAGAATATGATAGTACAGTTGCTTTTGGAAAAGAAGGCATTTTATTAATCGAACCAATACGTTATGATGGAAAGATTATTAACTTTTCCGGAGATAAGGTGCATATCAGTGTGATTTATATGGAAGATGGAATCAAACCGCTGATATGGGAGGGGTGCAGAATGCAGACCGTCCAGGCAGGAAAAGAAAAATATCACGCAATTGTATGTAAACGTGATGGAATGAGATGGAACCGCAGACAGGCATACCGCCAGTATCTGGGACTGGATGGAATGTTGTCCATTGACAGTACAAGAGCAAGTCGTTCTGTGGTTGTGAAGGATATCAGTGCTACCGGAGTGTCATTTGTGGGGATGCCGGATATGAATTATCTTTCCATGGGACCGTTTCATTTGACGTTTGAAGATAAAGCAAGCAGGCTTAAAGTGCAGTTATCCGGTATGGCTGTTCGTCAGGAGCCGGTAGATGAAACGAAAGTGATTGTAGGATGTAAGGTAAAGCAGGCAAATCTCGACTTGGGGACTTATGTCGCCTCCAAGCAGAAGCAGGAAATTGCCAGACGACATGGAAACTGACGAAAATCCTGCAAAAAAATGTTAAAATGACATAAAAAATGCAAAATATTTGTAGAATCGAGAAGAAGGAACTATGAATGGGAATACTAATGATTTGACCAGTCGAATCAACGAATGTTATGGAAGTTTAAGCAAAGGACAGAAAATATTAGCAACCTATATTACGGATAATTATGATAAGGCTGTATTTCTTACGGCAGCAAAAATGGGACAGGTAGTAGGTGTGAGCGAATCGACTGTAGTACGATTTGCTACACATTTAGGCTATAAGGGTTATCCGGAATTTCAGAAGGCTTTAGAGGAGATGGTTCGCAATAAGCTCAACTCCATTCAGCGTATGGAAGTGACTTATGGAAGAATCAGCCAGTCGCATATATTAGAAACGGTATTGCAGTCGGATCAGGAGAAAATTAAGGATACCTTGGAACATATTGATGAGCATGCTTTTGAACTGGCAGTAGATACCATTATCAAAGCAAAACATATTTATATTGTTGGAATACGAAGCTGCGCTCCACTGGCAGCTTTTATGGCGTTTTACTTTAATCTGATGTTTGAAAATGTGACATTGCTTCAGACCAATAATTCCAGTGAATTATTTGAACAGATGGTGCGAATCAGTAAGGATGATGTCATTATCGGAATCAGTTTTCCAAGATATTCCATGCGTACCTTAAAGGCAATGGAATTTGCCAATAACCGGAATGCAAAAGTAATTACATTAACAGATAGTGTGCATTCCCCAATGAATTTATATTCTTCCTGTAATCTGATTGCAAGAAGTGATATGGCATCTATTGTGGATTCTCTGGTGGCGCCGCTTAGTGTTATCAACGCACTGATTGTTGCTCTGTGTATGAAGAAGCAGGGTGAGGTTGCCAAGACATTGGAGACCCTGGAGGATATCTGGAATGAATACCAGGTATATGAAAATGATGAAATTAATTATATTGATGATAAAATCAAAATGAGATATGCCAAATTAGGAGATGCAGATGAGTAAGGTACTTGTAATCGGCGGTGGACCGGCGGGCTGTTTTGCGGCAATTGCTGCAGCAGAACAGGGACATCAGGTCGTATTGTTAGAACGCAATGAGAAAATCGGGAAAAAATTATTCATTACCGGAAAAGGAAGATGCAACCTTACCAATGCATGTGATACGGAAGAACTATTTTCAAACATTCCAAGAAATTCCAAGTTCTTATACAGCGCAATCTATTCTTATGACAATTTCCGGGTCATGGATTTCTTTGAACAGAATGGAACACCGGTAAAGGTGGAACGGGGAAACCGTGTATTTCCGGTATCAGACCATTCATCGGATGTCATTGCAGTCTTAAAACGCTCCCTGGATGCACATAAAGTAAAGATTATGTATCATACAACGGTAGAAAAGCTTATGGTATCGGAGAATTGTGTATATGGAGTAATTACTGCAGAGGGAAAGAAAATGCCGGCAGATGCAGTAGTTATTGCAACAGGCGGCTGTTCTTATGCATCTACCGGTTCTACCGGGGATGGTTATCGTTTCGCAGAAGCCTGCGGACATACCATAAAAACCTGCAGTCCCTCCCTTGTGCCTTTTAACGCAGAAGAGGAATATGTCAAAGAATTGCAGGGGCTATCGTTGAAAAATGTAAAGGCGAGCATTTATCAGGGCAAAAAGCTTTTGTATGAAGCTTTTGGAGAAATGTTATTTACCCATTTTGGCGTAAGTGGACCGCTGATGTTAAGTGCCAGCAGCGTGGTAAATGATGCAGTAAGAAAACAGCCGCTGCAATTATATATTGACTGGAAACCGGCACTCTCGGAAGAACAGTTAGATCACAGAATTTTAAGGGACTTTGAAGAAGCAAAGAACCGGCAGGTGATTCATGGAATTGAAAAATTATATCCGTCCAAATTCCTGCCGATTATTTTAAGACTTGCTAAGATTCCAGCAGAAAAGCGTGTCAATGAAGTAACCAAAGAGGAACGGCAGCGACTGGTGGACTTGACAAAGAAGTTCCCGGTTACACTGACTGGTTTACGGGGCTTTTCGGAAGCCATTATTACAAAGGGTGGTGTTTCCGTAAAAGAAGTAAATCCATCGACCATGGAATCAAAATTAACAAAGCATCTTTATTTTGCCGGAGAGGTATTGGATTTGGATGCATTTACCGGCGGCTTTAATCTGCAGATTGCCTGGTCTACCGGATATCTGGCAGGAAGCAGTATTGGAAATGAATAAAGAGAATAAAAAAGCAGAAAAATCGGAGGATAAGAAATGAGCTTTAATATAGCAATCGACGGACCGGCAGGAGCCGGAAAAAGCACCATAGCAAAACAGCTTGCAAAGGAACTTTCATTTATATATGTAGATACTGGAGCCATGTATCGGAGCATGGCATTGTATTTTATGAGAAATGGCATTGCCAAGGAAGATGAGACGGCAATTTCAGATGCCTGTAAAACTGTGGAAGTATCCATTGCCTATGAGAACGGAGAACAGCAGGTTCTTTTAAATGGAGAGAATGTCAGCAAAGAAATCCGGAAAGAAGAAGTTGGAAAGATGGCATCAGCCACCAGCGTTTATAAGGAAGTCCGCAAAAAACTGGTTGAATTACAGCAGAAGCTTGCAGCAGATAAAGATGTTATCATGGATGGAAGAGATATCGGAACCTGTGTACTGCCGAATGCCCAGGTAAAGATTTATCTTACTGCAAGTGTTGAAACAAGAGCCGAGAGAAGATATCAGGAATTGCAGGAAAAAGGTGCTGTCTGTGACTTGGAAGTGATTAAAAAAGATATTGCGGACCGTGATTATCAGGATATGCATCGGGAGATTTCACCATTAAAGCAGGCAGAAGATGCCATTCTTGTAGATTCTTCGGATATGGGAATTGAAGAAGTGGTAGAAACCATCAAAAATATTTATAGGGAAAAATGTTAATATGAAAAATGTCAGAGTTGCAAAAAGTGCAGGTTTCTGCTTTGGCGTAAAGCGTGCAGTAGATATGGTTTATGCACAGCTTGAAACAAACGATGAAACAAAGGGTGGAATAAAAGACCCGATTTATACTTACGGACCGATTATTCATAATGAAGAAGTGGTAAAGGATTTAGAGGCAAAGGGTGTAACCGTAATCCATGATATTTCTGAAATAGAAAAATCAGAAAAAGGAACCATCGTCATCCGTTCTCACGGTGTTGGTGAGAAAATCTATCAGCAGTTAGAAAATGCCGGTTACCATATCGTGGATGCCACCTGTCCTTTTGTAAAGAAGATACATCGTCATGTACGGGAATATGGAGATGCCGGTTATCATGTTGTAATTATCGGAAATGCCAGCCATCCGGAGGTAGAAGGAATCCGTGGATGGGGAAATGAAGAGGAAATTACGGTAATTGGAACGAGGGAAGCAGCAGAAAATTTCCGGGTTTCAGCAGGAAAAAAGGTTTGTATCGTATCACAAACGACATTTAACTACAATAAATTTCAAGAATTAGTTGAAATTATAAATAAAAAAGGTTATGATATAATTGTTTTAAATACAATCTGTAATGCAACGGAAGAGCGGCAGACCCAGTCGAGGGCTTTGGCAAAAGAAGTTGAAGCGATGATTGTGGTTGGTGGGAAGAGCAGTTCCAACACACAGAAGTTATTTGAAATATGTAAAAACGAATGTGCAAATACTTACTATATACAAACCATAGATGATTTGGATCCGGCAGTGCTTCGGACCATTGATAACGTAGGTATTACCGCAGGGGCATCTACCCCAAATAAAATTATTGAGGAGGTTCAAAATAATGTCAGAAATGAGTTTTGAACAAATGTTGGAAGAATCTTTTAAAACAATAAGAAATGGAGAGGTAGTCGAAGGCGTCGTTATCGGTGTTAAGCCAGATGAGATCATCCTTAATATTGGATATAAGTCAGACGGAATTATTACACGTAATGAATATACGAACGAAGCAAATGTAGACCTGACCACCGTTGTATCCGTAGGTGATACTATGGAAGCCAAAGTTTTAAAGGTAAATGATGGAGAAGGACAGGTACTTCTTACTTACAAACGTCTTGCTGCTGAAAAAGGAAGCAAACGTTTAGAGGAAGCATTCAACAACCAGGAAGTGCTTACCGCAAAGGTTACACAGGTATTATCCGGTGGATTAAGCGTTGTAGTTGATGAAGCAAGAGTATTTATTCCTGCAAGCCTTGTATCAGATACTTATGAGAAAGATTTATCTAAGTATGAAGGACAGGAAATTTCATTTGTAATCACTGAGTTCAACCCAAGAAAGAGAAGAATTATCGGTGACAGAAAACAGCTTTTAGTAGCAGAGAAAGCTGAAAAACAGAAAGAACTCATGGAGAGAATCCATGTTGGTGATGTTGTAGAAGGTACAGTAAAGAACGTAACAGACTTTGGTGCATTTATCGACCTTGGTGGAGCAGACGGACTGTTACATATTTCTGAAATGTCCTGGGGACGTGTTGAAAGCCCTAAGAAAGTATTCAAAGTTGGCGATACTGTAAAAGTATTCATCAAAGATATCAATGAGAGTAAGATTGCACTGAGCATGAAATTTGAGGATGAGAATCCTTGGAACAATGCTGCAGAGAAATATGCAGTAGGTAATGTGGTAACAGGTGTTGTTGCAAGAATGACAGACTTTGGTGCATTCGTAGAATTAGCTCCTGGAGTAGATGCATTACTTCATGTATCCCAGATTTCCAAAGAGCATGTTGAGAAACCTTCTGATGTATTAAAAGTAGGTCAGGAAGTAGAAGCTAAAGTAGTTGACTTTAATGAAGAAGACAAGAAAATCAGCTTAAGCATGAAAGCACTTCTGCCAGAAGAGGAAGCTGATACAGAAGAAGTATATAGCGAAGAAGTTCCTACAGAAGAATAATAAGGTAGGAGGTAGCATATATGTTTGATGGCTATGAAAAGTTTAAAAAAGATATATATGCAATGACCACGATTGACTTAAATGCTTACAAAGAGAAACAGATGCGTCGTAGGATTGACAGCCTTTTGGTAAAGAATAAGGCTCAGTCCTATGATGAGTATGTACATCTGCTTCATACAGATAAAGAGAAGTTTGACCAGTTTATTAATTTCCTGACTATTAATGTTTCGGAATTTTATCGGAACCCGGAACAATGGAAGTTTTTGGACGAAGAGGTTTTCCCGGCACTTATCAAACAGTTTGGCAGCAATTTGAAAATCTGGAGTGCAGCGTGTTCTACCGGAGATGAGCCGTACTCCCTTGTAATGGCTTTATCAAAACATGTTCCACTGAACCAGATCCATATAATTGCTACTGATATTGATAAACAGGTACTTGAGAAAGCAAAAGTTGGACTTTATAACGAAAAGAGCATTGAATCTGTACCGGATGATTTGAAGTGTAAGTATTTTACACAGGTAGGAAAATCCTATAAGATTTCCGATGAAATCAAAAAGCATGTAGAATTTCGGGAACATAATCTTTTGCGGGATCCATATCCATCAGGTTGTCATTTGATTGTCTGCAGAAATGTAGTAATTTATTTTACAGAAGAAGCAAAAGACGAGATTTATCGCAAGTTCTATGATTCTTTGGCAAAAGATGGAATGTTATTTATCGGAAGTACAGAGCAGATTATGAATTATCGTGAGTTGAATTTAAAAAGACATCAGTCATTTTTCTTTCAGAAATAATAATGACATAGTAAAGACCTCATTCTCAAAATTGGGAAAGAGGTCTTTTTTTCTTTACAGGAAATTGCTTTCCTGTAAAGGGAAAAACGCTCCACGAGGATGTGCATCCGTAAAGAGCTGACAGCACTGGGCGACAGACTGCCAGTGACAGCTTCTGTTGGTACAGGAAGAGTATCACTTGATTTTTTTTGCTTTTATAGCGTCTAACAAGTGGTTTGCATAACTTTTGATAAGCTCCGGCGATGAAAGAAATTTTTCCGTAAGTTCAAAGTAAGATATTTTTTCCTTATAGTCGTGTTTAAAAGAAGGAGAAATAAGCTCTTCGTACTGTGGAAGAAAGCTTCCTTCATGCCGGGTATAGCAGGTGGCAGCGGTAGCCTGTCTGCGGTGTTCTTTATCGACATATGATGCTACACTTTTGTGCATTGCAGTATCTTCAGCCGGAAGATAATAATAATCCTTATAATTTGGAAAGAAATATTTCAAGGCATCCTCTTCTAAACGGACGGAGAGGGTGCATTTTTTGCCCTTTGCATAGAAATAAACAGAACCCATGCGGCAGGAAATATGCTTTGGAAATGGAAATTCCGGCTCAATAGAAAGAATCAGTTCTTTCTTTTCCTGCTGCTTATAATCTGTATATTCAGAAACAGAAGCACTGCAGGATAAATACTGTCCGTAAAACAGATGGACATAGGATAAGACGGGAAGTAATGCAGGCATATCCAGAACATCTTCGTAGTTGTGGAGCAGAAGAATCTCCAATTTATCCGGACGTGGTTCCTTGGTATACGAATGATAGATCTCAATCAATTCACCGCCGGAATATAAGTCATCCCTGCCAATACCAAGAAAAGCTTCGATGGTCTTCTGCTTGTAATTTGGCAGCTGGAGAATATGCTTTATCTGGGAAATGGATTTGAAAATATCCACATAAGTAAAATCAGCAAAGTGTTCGTTACATTCATAAGTATTGCATTTTGCTTTCAGATAAGGAATATCAAAGCCGATTCCATTGAAAGTGATAATTGTATCAAAACCGTCTAATAGCAAAAGAAACTGCTCAAGTACTTCTTTTTCTTCTTCCGGTGTTTCGGCAAAAAACTGTTTGATATAAAGCATCTGTTCTATGTGATAGGCACATCCAATCAGATAAAGACTGGTATGAGTCGGGGAAAATCCGGTAGTTTCGATATCGAAAAAGACAGAGGAAGCAGTGAATATTTCCTCATCTAAATTCGAAGCCGGACTATATGGAATTTCATGTACAATTGTTTTCATATCTGTCCTCCTGTTATTTTTTTATTATACACGATGTATGGGAAAAAAGTAATCATTCCTTGTTTAAAATCGACAAAAATATTGAGAAAAAATCTTTTTAGTGTGTCAAAAAATCCTAATTTGTGTTATAATACATTTTATGTTAAACGCATTGCATATGCAGTGCAATACTATCATAGAAAGAGGGGCACATAAGATGGGTTTAATGACATTTAAAGGTGGCGTCCATCCTTTCGAAGGAAAGGATTTATCAAAAGATAAGCCAATACGTGAATTATTACCCAAAGGTGAACTGGTATATCCGTTATCGCAGCATATTGGAGCACCGGCAACACCAATCGTAGCGGTAGGAGATTCCGTTTTGAAAGGGCAGAAGATAGCAGAAGCAGGCGGCTTCGTATCTGCACCAATCCATGCGTCCGTATCCGGAACTGTTAAGAAAATTGAGCCAAGAAGAGTTCCAACAGGTGATATGGTGAACTCCATTGTAATTGAAAGCGATGGTGAATTTAAGGAGGTAGAGTATCAGGCAGTAGAAGACGTCAGTGCTCTTTCCAAAGAAGAAATTATTAACCGTATAAAAGAAGCGGGAGTTGTTGGTATGGGTGGAGCAGGATTCCCAACCCACGTAAAATTATCTCCGAAGGAACCGGAAAAAATCGACTATATTATTGCCAACTGTGCAGAGTGTGAACCATATCTGACATCTGATTACCGCATCATGTTAGACCACACGGAAGAACTGGTAGAAGGCATGCGTATCATTCTCAGTATGTTTGAACATGCCAAGGGTGTATTTGCAGTCGAGAATAATAAACCGGATTGTATCGCAAAATTATTAGAATTAACGAAAGATGAGCCTCGTATGGAGGTCGCACCTCTTATGACAAAATACCCACAGGGTGGTGAACGTCAGCTTATTTATGCAGTAACCAAACGTGCAATTAATTCCAAGATGCTTCCGGCAGATGCAGGATGTATCGTAGATAATGTTGCAACCATGGTTGCCGTATACCATGCAGTAAAGGAAGGAAAACCTGTTACAAGCAGAATCTTTACAGTTACCGGTGATGCAGTAGAAGATCCGGGTAACTTTGAGTTCTTAATCGGAACCAGTTTCCAGGAACTTTTAGATGCTGCCGGTGGATTTAAAGAGCAGCCGGAGAAAATTATTTCCGGTGGACCAATGATGGGCTTTTCCATGTTCGGATTAGATGTGCCGACAACCAAGACTACCTCGGCACTCCTTTGTATGACCAAAGATGAAGTGGCAGAAGCAGATGCAGATGCAACAGCATGCATCAATTGCGGTCGTTGCGTAGAAGCATGTCCGGAACAGATTGTTCCATCCAGATTATCTAAATTCTCAGAGCATGGAGATATGGCAGGATTTGAAAAATGGCATGGTCTTGAGTGCGTGGAATGTGGAAGCTGCAGTTTTATCTGCCCGGCAAAACGTCCGTTAGCACAGCTTATTAAGACAATGAAAAAACAGGTTCTTGCTGAAAAGAAAAAAAATAAATAACAAAGAAAGAGGTGGACTATTGTGAGTGAGTTATATCATGTATCATCATCACCACATGTACGAGCCAAAGATACAACAAGCAGAATCATGCTTTATGTAATTATAGCTCTGCTTCCAACAAGTATATTTGGTATTGTTAATTTTGGATATAAAGCAGCAGTATTGATTTTGGTATCTGTTGCAAGCTGTATTGCATCAGAGTGGATTTTCAATCTGATTGTACATAAGAAGAATACCGTCAGTGATTTAAGTGCGGTAGTTACCGGACTGTTACTTGCATTAAACCTGCCGGCATCCCTTCCATGGTGGGAAGCTGTAATCGGCAGTGTATTTGCAATCGTTATTGTTAAAATGATGTTTGGCGGACTGGGACAGAACTTTATGAACCCGGCACTGGGTGCAAGATGCTTTTTACTGATAGCATTTGCCGCAGACATGACAAACTTTACCGTAGATGGATATTCAGGAGCAACTCCACTGGCTCTGATCAGAGAACAGGGTGTTGGAGCTGTTAATACCATGAATATGTTAATCGGTAAGACCGCCGGAACCATCGGAGAGACATCTGCTATTGCTATCTTAATTGGAGCAATGTTCTTAATCCTGATGGGTGTCATTACACTTCGGATTCCGGGAACCTATATCATTACATTTGTAATATTTATCAGCTTGTTCGGCGGACATGGCTTTGACATCGACTATATCGTTGCTGAGCTTTGTGGTGGTGGATTAATGCTTGGTGCATTCTTTATGGCAACCGACTATGTAACATCACCGATCACACCGAAGGGACAGATTTTATATGGAATTCTTTTAGGTATTCTTACCGGATTATTCCGTATCTTTGGAGCAAACGCAGAAGGTGTATCCTTTGCAATTATTTTAAGCAACCTTCTGGTTCCAATGATTGAAAAGATTACAATTCCAAAGGCCTTTGGACAGGTAAAGGAGGCAAAGCAGCATGAATAAGAAGATTGTACATGACGCGTTGATTTTAACCGTATTTACCGTAGTAATCGGATTTATTCTCGGACTGGTATATGAGATAACCAAGGATCCGATTGCAAAGGCAGAAGAGGCAACTGCACAGGCTGCATACAAGGCAGTATTTGAAGATGCAGATTCTTTTTCCACCTATGATTTTGATGCAGAAGCCGCAGCCAGCCTGTTAGAGCAGAATGGTTACAGTGATGAAATCAATGGTGTGCAGGAAGCATTAGATAAAGATGGCAATGTATTAGGCTATGTGATTACTGTAACAGCGAAAGACGGAAGCCAGGGTAATATCACATTTTCTGTTGGCATAAAGAATGATGGAACCGTAAACGGCTATTCCGTTACCAGTATGTCAGAGACACCTGGACTTGGAGACAAGGCAAAGACAGAAGACTTCTCCAAACAGTATAAGAATAAGAATGTAGACAGCTTTACCGTTGTGAAACAGGCACCATCTGCTGATAACGAGATTGAAGCAATTTCCGGTGCAACCATTACATCAAAAGCAATGACCAATGGTGTAAATGCCTGCATTACATACTTCCAGAATGAATTGGAAGGAGGCGCTGAATAATGAATAAGTATTTAGAACGCGTATATAACGGATTGATTAAAGAAAATCCTACCTTTGTATTGATGCTTGGTATGTGTCCGACACTGGCAGTAACAACATCAGCAATGAATGCACTGGGAATGGGATTATCTACAACAGTGGTATTGATTTTCTCTAACCTGTTGATTTCCTTATTCCGTAAAGCAATTCCAAATGGTGTCAGAATGCCGGCATACATTGTTATTGTAGCATCTTTGGTAACCATTGTAGAATTTATTATGAAAGCTTATACACCGGCACTGGCTACACAGCTTGGTGTATATATCCCTCTTATTGTTGTTAACTGTATTATCCTTGGACGTGCAGAAAGCTATGCATCTAAAAATCCACCTGTATTGTCTATCTTAGACGGTGTTGGTATGGGACTTGGATTTACCTTCGGATTAACCTGTATCGGTATTGTCCGTGAGATTTTAGGCGCAGGACAGTTGTTTGGATTCCAGATTCTTTCACTGAAATGGTATACACCAATCAATATCTTTGTTATGGCACCGGGTGCATTCTTGGTACTGGCATTCTTAGTTGCTTTAATGAGTATTGTTCGTCAGAAGATGGAAGCAAAAGGCAAACCACTGGCAGAGCCTGCCGGCTGTATCAGTGGAGACTGTGCCGGATGCAGCATGTCTGCAACCTGCAGCGAAAAAGAGAAGAAAGCTGCAGATGCAGAGGAAAAAAGTGAATAGGAGGAATATGACAGATGCAGACATTATTATTGATTGCAATTGGTTCAGCCATTGTAAATAACGTAGTATTAAGCCAGTTCCTTGGTATCTGTCCTTTCTTGGGTGTATCAAAGAAAACAGAGACCGCTGCTGGAATGGGTGGAGCCGTTATCTTTGTCATAACGATATCCTCCTTTGTTACCTCATTGATTTATAAGTTTATACTGATTCCGACGGGAACACAGTATTTACAGACTATTGTATTTATTCTTGTAATCGCAGCACTGGTACAGTTTGTAGAAATGTTCTTAAAGAAATCCATGCCTGCTCTTTATAAGAGCCTTGGAGTGTATCTTCCTTTGATTACAACCAACTGTGCAGTATTAGGTGTAGCACTTACCAACGTAACCAAAGAGTATGGTATCTTAGAGGGCGTTGTAAACGGTTTTGCAACCGCATTTGGATTCTTTATTGCGATTACAATTATGGCAGGAATTCGTGAAAAAATTGAATATAATGATATCCCTAAGCCATTTAAAGGAACAGCAATTGTATTAATTACAGCATGTCTGATGTCCATTGCATTTATGGGCTTCTCAGGAATGATTTAGGAGGAAAGAAAAGATGAGTGTACAGGCAATTATTATTGCAGCCGTTATTGTAGGCGGCGTAGGACTTTTTATTGGATTTTTCCTCGGCGTTTCCGGAGAAAAGTTCAAAGTAGAAGTAGATGAAAGGGAAGAAGCAATTGTTGGTGTTCTTCCTGGAAATAACTGTGGTGGTTGTGGTTATGCCGGATGTTCCGGTCTTGCAGCTGCTATTGTAAAAGGTGATGCCCCGGTCAATGGATGTCCTGTTGGTGGTGCGCCGGTTGCAGCAAAAGTCGGTGAAATCATGGGCGTTGCTGCAGAAGAAGGCGCAAAGCAGGTTGCCTTTGTAAAATGTGCAGGAACCTGTGAAAAGGCCGGTCATGATTATGAATATACCGGAGTAGAAGATTGTGCTGCTATGGCATTTATTCCGGGCGGCGGAGCAAAGAGCTGTAGCTATGGCTGCCTTGGCTTTGGAAACTGTGTAAAGGCATGTCCGTTTGATGCAATCCATGTTGTAGACGGTATTGCAAAGGTGGATAAGGAAGTTTGTAAAGCATGTGGAAAATGTATTGCAGCCTGTCCAAAGCATTTGATAGAGCTGGTTCCATATGAAGCAAAGCATCTGGTACAGTGCAGTTCCAAGGATAAAGGCAAAGACGTTATGAAAGCCTGCTCCGTAGGTTGTATTGGCTGTCATCTCTGTGAGAAGAACTGTCCAAATGATGCTGTTCATGTCGTAGATAATGTGGCTTATATCGACCAGGAGAAATGTACCGGATGTGGCATTTGTGCCGAGAAATGTCCGAAGAAGATTATTTTATAATCGTTTCTGTGATAGAAAGAACGGGATTGTCATTGATTTGGCAGTCCCGTTTTGCGTAGTTGATGTTATATGAGGATTGGATATGAGAAAATTTAGAGAAAAGTATATTGGAAATAAAGATTTTTATAAAATGGTTCTGCTGGTAGCTATTCCAATTATGATACAGAATGCCATCACTAACTTTGTGAGTCTTTTGGACAATATCATGGTAGGACTGGTTGGAACGGAGCAGATGTCCGGTGTCGCAATCATCAATCAGTTGATGCTGGTTTACAATATCTGTATTTTTGGAGCAGTATCCGGTGCAGGCATTTTTGGGGCACAGTTTTATGGAAAAGGGGACCATAAAGGAGTGCGGGATGCCTTCCGTTTTAAAATTGTAGCCTGTGGTTTCTTAGCAGTCATATGGATGCTGATATTGGGCTTTGCAAATGAACCGTTAATTCGGCTGTTTTTGCATGAAGGAGGAAGCACGGGAGATATTGAAGCTACATTATTGTATGCAAAACAGTATTTACAGACGGTAATGCCATCCATGGTTCCTTTTGCATTGATTCAGGCATATGCCCAGACATTACGTGAAACAGGAGAAACGGTTCTTCCGATGAAAGCCGGAATTGCTTCTGTAGCAGTAAATCTGATGTTTGACTATGTATTAATATTTGGTGCATTTGGACTGCCTGCATTAGGAGTAAGAGGTGCAGCGGCAGCAACCGTATTGGCAAGAGTTGTGGAATGCATTATTGTTGTCTTGTGGACCCATGCGAGAGCAGATAAGAATCATTTTATTGTAGGAGCTTACCGTGATTTTAAAATACCGGGAACACTGGTACGACAGATTATCATAAAAGGAACGCCATTGCTTTTAAATGAGACTTTATGGGCTGGAGGAATGGCAGTCCTGATGCAGTGTTATTCCACAAGAGGTCTTGCTGTTGTAGCTGGATTTAATATATCAAATACAGTAGCCAATCTTTTTAATGTTGTATTTATTGCGTTGGGAAGTGCGATATCCATCATTGTAGGACAGCAGCTTGGTGCTGGTAAATTGGAAGAGGCGGTGGATACGGACCGCAAGATGATTGTATTTTCTGTATTTTGTTGTTTTGTTATAGGAGCCTGCATGTTTGCGATTGCTCCGTTCTTTCCAAGAATATACAATACGACAGAAGAAGTACGTGGACTAGCAAAACAATTTATCCGGATTGCATCAGCCTGCATGCCGTTATATGGATTTATGCATGCAACCTATTTCACACTGCGTTCCGGTGGCAGGACAGTCATTACCTTTCTTTTTGACAGTGTCTATATCTGGGTGGTAGATATTCCACTGGCATTTGTGCTAACCAGATTTACAGGAGTTCCGATTGTATCTATTTATTTATCCTGTCAGTTGATAGAGATTATAAAATGCATCATCGGATATGTTATGGTAAAGAAGAAAATCTGGGTCAACAATATGGTTATGGAGCAGCAATAGGATTATGTTTACATTTCGTGAAATGGAATATTGCTGCCGATGCCGGAAGTGGTATGAAGTTCGTAATTGTCGGTGATAAAAATGGCTTCCGTGTCATCCAAGGATTCTATCAGCTTCATGCCGTCCTCTAATCCTAAAGCAAAACAGGTGGTGGAAAGTCCGTCACCATCTACGGATTTCGGACAGATAATGGTGACACCCAGCAGGTTATTGTCATAAGGATAACCGGTTTTCGGATTTAAAATGTGGTGATAGAAGTTATCACCCACATAGAAATAACGTTCATAAACACCGGAACTTACTACCGTTTCATCAGAGACTTCAACACTGGCAATGGCAGTGCCGTCATCGGAAAATGGTTTCTGGATACCGATATTATAGTTGCTTCCATCTGGTTTATCACCCAGCGTAAGGACATTGCCTCCAAGGTTAATCATGCCGGAGGTAATGTCTTTTTCATTTAAATAATCTTTCATTTTATCAGCAATATAACCTTTGGCGATGCCTCCCAAGTCAATCATGGCATCCGGATTGGAAAGACTAACTTCGTTTCCATCAATAACAATCGCATGATAGTCGATGGTGGAAAGTGTGGCTTCAATATCAGATTCAGATGGAACCGTACCGCTGTTATTTGGAAAGTCCCAGAGGGAAGACAATTTACCAATGGTGATATCGAACTGTCCCAGGCTTAAATCACCATAATAAATACCTTTTTGTAATAATTCAATCGTATCATCATCCACAGTAACCGGTGTGCCACCAGCATTGTTTATTTTACTGATATCGCTGTCTGCGATGGTATTGCTGAAAAGGTTCTCATAATGGGAAGCAAGCTTGAAGCAGTCATCAATATAAGAAGCATTTTCTTCTCCATATAGTGTAATAGTAATGACTGTATTAAAATAAAAATCAGATTTGGAAACGGGTTCTTTGCTGCGTCCGCATCCCACGAAGGAGAAGGAGCAGAAGAAGAGAAAGAAAGCAAGTAAACTGCAGGTTAATTTATAAGAAAATATCGTCTTTTTTGTTTTCATCATGTATACTCCGGTTCTTTTAAAATCATATAGCACAAGCATAGCACAAGGAAGATAAAATTTACAGATGATTTTTTTCGAAAGGTATGATAAAGTATAAAATGTATGCATATTAATAAAAAATTATAATCGGCATTCAGATAGTGAATATGCCGTAGATGATTAAGAGGCGGAAAAATGGATACACAGTTGCGTGAAACATTAAAGAATAAGAAGCGTGTAATTGTAAAAATCGGTTCTTCATCTCTTTTACATGAAGAGACCGGAAAATTAAATCTTTTAAAACTGGAACGTTTGGTAAGAGAATTATGTGATATTAAGAATCAGGGCATGGATGTATGCCTGGTCAGCTCCGGGGCTATTGCAGTAGGAAGACAGTCCATGGGATTCAAAGAAAGACCGGAGAAAATAGCTGTAAAACAGGCATGTGCGGCAGTGGGACAGGCGAGACTTATGATGACTTATCAAAAGCTTTTTTCAGAGTACCACCAGAATGTGGGACAGGTTCTTATGACAAAAAAAACTATGGTTGATAACGTGTCGAGAAAAAATGCCCAGAATACTTTTGAAGAATTGTTTGAAATGGGAATTATACCAATTGTAAATGAAAATGATACCGTATCTACTTATGAGATGCAGTTTGGTGATAACGATTCCCTGTCGGCTATTGTAGCCTCATTGGTAGGAGCAGATTTGTTGATTCTTTTATCTGATATTGACGGGTTGTATACGGATGATCCGAGAAAGAATCCAAAAGCAGAATTGATACCGGTAGTAGAAAAAATTGATAATCGGATTGAAAACATGGCAGGAGATACAGTAGGTAGTGATGTTGGTACCGGTGGAATGACCACCAAATTAACGGCAGCAAGGATTGCAACCTTATCCGGAGCAGATATGATTATTGCCAATGCAAAGGATGTGGGAGTTCTGCATCAGATTTTCGAAGGAAAACCGGTGGGAACCTTTTTTAAAGCCAATAAAAATGATGATTTCTATATTGCAGATTATGTAGAAGAAAGCATGGGGTAAAAAGATGATTGAAAATACAATAGCAAGAATCAATGAATTATATCATAAATCTCAGAAAGAAGGACTGACACCGGAAGAAAAGGAAGAACAGGCAGCACTTCGCAAAGAATACATAGCAAGTGTAAAGCGGAATCTGAAGGGACAGTTAGATAATATTGATATGGTAAATGCAGATGGAACGGTAACCAATCTGGGAGAAAAATATGGAAACAAAGGCAAGCATCAGAACTAAGTATAAGACACTGCGAAATGCAATGCCGGAGAATATTGTAAGAGAAGAATCCCAAAGGATTTGTCAGAATATCAGTACCTGGGAAATCTTTCAGAAAGCAAAAAATTGTTTCTTTTATTATCCCCTTGGGAAAGAAGCTTCTTTATTGCCTTTTTTTAAAGAAAGTATTCAAAAAAGAGCAGCTTTTCCTCGGGTGCGTGGAGAAGAAATGGACTTTTGTGAAGTCAATAGTACAGATGATTTTCAGGAAGGGTATTTTCATGTGATGGAGCCAAAGGATGAGATACCGGCGATGGATTTAGCAGAACTTGAGCAGGAGAAAACAATTGTATTCACACCGGGACTGGTCTTTGATATTTACGGTGGAAGAAGCGGATATGGTAAGGGCTTTTATGATCGTTTTTTTCAGAAATATAAGAAAGTAATCCGGGTTGGAATTGCATTATCCTGTCAGCTTGCAGAACAGGTACCTATGGAGGCTTATGATATTCCGATGGATTATCTTGTAACACCGGAGAAGATTTATAAAGTAACGGATAACAGAGACGAAAATAAGTAGCAGGAGGGAATTATGGAATTACAGGAATTAGGTAAGAGAGCAAAAGCAGCAGAAGTCATCATGCGGAATATGGGCATGAAAGAAAAAGAAAAGATTTTGCTTGAAGTTGCAGAACATTTAGTAGAAGACACCGATGCTATTTTAGCAGCAAACCAGAAGGATATGGATGCCGGAAGAGAAGCCGGAATGCATCAGGGACTTTTAGACCGTCTGATGTTAAATAAAGAGCGCATTGCACAGATGGCAGAGGGAATTCGCCAGGTAGCAGAATTAGAAGACCCGGTAGGAGAGGTCCTTTCCATGAAACAGCGCCCGAATGGACTTATGATTGGAAAGAAGCGTGTACCATTAGGTGTCATTGGAATTATTTATGAATCACGTCCAAATGTAACAGCAGATGCCTTTGCTTTGTGCTTTAAAACTGGAAATACCGTGATTTTAAAAGGTGGAAGTGATGCCATTCATTCCAATATGGCAATTGTAAAGAGCATCAATGAAACTTTAAGTAATAACCAGCTGCCGGAAGGAGTGCTTTCTTTAATCGAAGATACCAGCCGGGAAACTGCTACTGCATTTATGAAAATGAATGAGTATGTGGATGTACTGATTCCAAGAGGTGGCTCCGGACTGATTCGTGCTGTGGTAGCCAATGCTACAATTCCGGTGATTGAGACCGGTACCGGTAACTGTCACATTTATGTGGATGAAACCGCAGACCTTGATATGGCAGTGAATATCATTAATAATGCCAAAACACAGCGCATCGGTGTATGCAATGCCTGTGAATCTTTAGTGCTGCATGAGAGCATCGTAGATGAACTGATGCCACGCCTTTCTGCAAAATTATCCGAAAGCCATGTAGAAATCCGTGGGGATGAGCGGGTTCAGAAAGCTGCAAAAGATGCAGTGGCTGCAACAGAAAAAGACTGGGGCACCGAATATTTGGATTATATTATTTCTGCAAAGACAGTTTCAGATATTGATGAAGCCATTACACATATCAATAAATATAATACCGGACATTCGGAAGCAATCATTACCAATAATTATGAGCATGCGCAGAAGTTCTTAAATGAGATTGATGCTGCGGCTGTTTATGTAAATGCATCCACACGTTTTACCGACGGATTTGAGTTTGGCTTTGGGGCAGAAATCGGAATCAGTACCCAGAAGCTGCATGCCAGAGGACCGATGGGCTTAGAAGCACTGACGACCACCAAATATATCATTTATGGGGATGGCCAGATCAGAGAATAATAAGAAAAATATTAAGAAAACAGGAAAAGAAATGAGAGAAATAGAAAAAATAAATCACACCGGTGAAGTTCCGGTAATGGAACCGCAGAGACAATTTTATTTTATGGACCTTGCAAAGCAGTATGTGACGCAGATTTCCAGGAAGAAAGGCAGACCGCTCACCTTTCATGTGACAACTTTTGGGTGCCAGATGAATGCCAGAGATTCCGAAAAGTTATGCGGAATTTTAGAGACCGTAGGTTTTGAAGAGACCGATTCCGAGGAAGCAGATTTTGTCATTTATAATACCTGTACCGTACGTGAAAATGCCAACAATAAGGTTTACGGACGTCTGGGATATTTAAGCGGCTTTAAGAAAAAGAATAAAGATATGATGATTGCATTATGCGGCTGTATGATGCAGGAACCGGAGGTTGTGGAAAAATTAAAACAGAGCTATCGTTTTGTAGACCTGGTTTTCGGAACCCATAATATCTTTAAATTTGCAGAACTTCTGGTACGCTGCTTTGAAGAGCAGAAAATGGTGATTGACATCTGGGATGATACGAAAGAAATTGTAGAAGAACTTCCGGTAGAACGGAAATACAGCTTTAAGTCCGGTGTTAATATTATGTTTGGCTGCAATAATTTCTGCAGCTACTGTATTGTGCCATATGTAAGAGGAAGAGAACGCAGCAGAAAACCGCAGGATATCATAAGAGAAATTGAAAAATTGGTAGCAGATGGTGTAGTAGAAGTTATGCTCTTAGGACAGAATGTCAATTCCTATGGAAAGAACTTAGATACACCAGTGACCTTTGCACAGCTCTTACAGGAAGTAGAAAAGATTGAAGGTCTGGAAAGAATCCGGTTCATGACATCCCATCCAAAGGATTTATCCGATGAACTGATTGAAGTAATGAAGAATTCCAAGAAAATCTGCAGACATCTTCATCTGCCGCTTCAGTCCGGCAGCAGCAGAGTGTTAAAAGAAATGAACCGTCACTATGACAAGGAGCATTATCTTGCACTGGTTGAAAAAATCAAAAAAGCAATGCCGGATCTGGCAATTACAACAGATATTATTGTAGGATTTCCGGGAGAAACTGAAGAAGATTTCTTAGAGACCATGGATGTGGTAAGACAGGTAGAGTATGACAGCGCCTTTACGTTTATTTATTCAAAACGTACCGGAACGCCTGCTGCCAAAATGGAAAATCAGATTCCGGAAGATGTGATAAAAGACCGTTTTGACCGGCTGTTAAAACTGGTACAGGAGATTTCCGCAAAGAAAGCCGGAGCATTAACCGGAAGCGTGCAGGATGTATTAGTTGAAGAATTAGATGAACAGCAGGAAGGTCTTGTGACCGGAAGATTATCCAATAACTCAGTGGTACATCTGCCGGGTGACGTATCCATGATTGGAACTATCGTACCGGTACATTTAAAAGAATGCAAAGGCTTTTATTATATGGGAGAGGTTGCAGAGTAAATGAACCGTCGTTTTGGAAAAAATGATATCCTGTTGCTGGGAATGCTTGCAGTAGTTATTTTAGTTTTCTATGTAGGAATGACCTCTGCATTACAAAGCGGTGACAGTATTATCATTACGGTAAATGGCAGCGAATATGGCAGATATTCCCTGACAGAAAATAAAGAGATTCCAATTAAAATAGATGGAAAAGTTACCAATATCGTAACGATTGAAAATGGGACTGCCTATATGCTTGAGGCGGACTGCCCGGATCAGTTGTGTATGCATCAGAACGCAATTTCCAAAGATAAAGAATCCATTATCTGTCTGCCAAACCGGGTTGTAGTAACCGTAGAAAGTGAGCAGAAAAATACATTGGATGATGTGGCAGGGTAGGTGAAAGCATGAAGAAAAGTGTAGCATATCTTGGCGTGTTTTTGGCACTGGCCATGATATTAAGTTATGTGGAAGCAATATTGCCCTTTGCCATTGGAATACCGGGAGTAAAGCTTGGACTTGCCAACCTTGTTACGGTGCTGATGCTGTATCTGATTGGCTGGAGAGAGGCTCTTTGTGTATCGGTGCTTCGTATTGTGCTTACCGGAATTTTATTTGGAAATTTGGTCAGCATCTGTTATGGACTTGCCGGCGGATTATTAAGCTTTGTACTTATGTTTATTCTGATTCGGATGAACTGTTTTCATGTAGTTACGGTCAGTATCTGTGGTGGAATCATACATAATATGGGACAGCTTATCGTAGCAGGATTTCTGGTAAGCTCATACTATGTCATTTACTATATGCCGGTTTTATTGATTGCAGGCTTTGTGACGGGTGCCCTGATTGGAATTGTGGCAAAGGAAGTAGGAGGAAGATTATGTATTCATATATCAAAGGCGAATTATCCGAAATAGTGGCAGAGAATCATATTGTCGTTGAAAATGGCGGAATCGGCTATAATATTTATATTCCGGGACAGGTATTATCTCTGCTACCGGGAGTTGGCGAAGAAGTAAAAATCTATACTTATCTTTGCGTCAGAGAGGATGCATTTATTTTATATGGCTTTCTTACCAGAGATGATTTAAATGTATTTAAATTGCTGATTGGTGTATCCGGAATCGGACCAAAGGGTGCACTGGCAATTCTTTCTGTCATGTCAACGGATGATTTGCGTTTTGCAGTATTGTCTGATGATGCAAAAGCAATTGCAAAAGCTCCGGGTGTTGGAAATAAGACGGCACAGCGGTTGATTATAGAATTAAAAGACAAGCTTAGTTTAGAGGATGCCTTTGAACAGAAATTAAGCCATACACAGGAAGCTGTTTCTGGTAACGGCTTAAAAGGAATCCGCAATGAAGCAGTAGAGGCACTGGTTTCACTGGGTTATTCTTCCACAGAGGCTTTGAAGGTTCTTCGTGATATTGAAATTACGGAAGACAGTTCGGTAGAAGATATTTTAAAACTGGCTTTGAAGCAGATGGCATTCTTATAAGAGGAGCAGAAAATGGAAAAACGTGTAATTTCAACGCAGATGCAGGATGAAGATATCAAAATCGAAAAAACACTGCGTCCAATGACCTTGGATGAATATATTGGTCAGGAGAAAGCAAAAGCAAATCTTAAAGTGTATATAGAGGCTGCAAAACAGCGTGGAGAGTCCTTAGACCATGTATTGTTTTATGGTCCTCCGGGACTTGGTAAGACTACTCTTGCCGGCATTATTGCCAATGAAATGGGTGTACATATGAAAGTTACTTCCGGTCCGGCAATTGGAAAGCCGGGAGAAATGGCAGCTATTTTGAGTAATCTTGCAGAAGGTGACATTTTATTTGTAGATGAGATTCATCGTCTGAACCGGCAGGTAGAGGAAGTATTATATCCTGCCATGGAGGATTATGTCATTGACATTATGGTGGGAAAAGGCGCAACTGCCCGTTCAATCCGCCTTGATTTACCGCATTTTACGCTGGTTGGTGCCACTACCAGAGCCGGACTTTTATCGGCACCCTTAAGAGACCGTTTTGGAGTGGTACATCATCTGGAATTTTATAATGTGGAGGAACTTAAGACAATTATTGTCCATTCTGCAAAAAAGTTAGAGGTAAAGATTGATGAGGAAGGTGCAATCGAATTGGCACGCCGTTCCAGAGGAACGCCGCGTCTTGCCAACCGCCTTTTAAAGAGGGTGCGTGATTTTGCACAGGTGCAGTACAATGGTGAAATTACCAAAGAAGTAGCATCCTTTGCACTGGATTTACTGGAAGTAGACAAGATGGGCTTAGACCAGAATGACAGGAACATTTTGCTTACGATTATTGAAAAATTCCAGGGTGGCCCGGTAGGGCTGGATACCCTTGCGGCAGCGATTGGGGAAGATGCCGGAACCATAGAGGATGTTTATGAACCATATCTTGTAAAGAATGGATTTATCAACCGGACACCAAAGGGAAGGGTCGCAACAGAATTTGCATATCATCACTTTGGAATAGAGGGCTAAGAAAATAGTTGTTTTTCGACAGATTTATAGCTATAATATGCTATATGTAGTAGTCAGAGAATATTTTTAGGCAGATACGCAGAGAGGAAATGAAAATGGCAGCAAAAAATAATACAGAAGTGATTATTGATGGAAAAGTATATACTTTAAGCGGATATGAGAGTCAGGAGTATTTACAGAAGGTAGCAACTTATATCAATGATAAGATTGCAGAATTTAAAATGCTGGATGAATATAAGAGAATTCCAAGTGATATGCGTTCCACATTGCTGGCATTGAACATTGCAGATGATTACTTCAAAGCGAAAAATCAGGTTGAAAAATTAGAGCAGGATTTAGAGGTAAAAGACCGTGAAATCTATGATTTAAAGCATGAACTGATTTCCAACCAGATCCGCATGGAAAGTGATGCCAAATCATTAAAGGATCTGGAAAAAGAAAATAAAGAGCTGCTTTTAAATAAGACCAGATTAGAAGCAACCTTAGAAGATGCTTTACTTGGTAAAGTAGATAAACTTGAAAAACCGGAAAAAACTGAAAAACCAGAGGAAAAGAAAACAGACCATACGGAAGAGAAGAAAGAGGAAAAGCCTTCCGGAAAGAAAGCGTAATAGAGAATAAAAACTATGAAAGGGGGCAGACATTTATCTGTCCCTTTTGTTGCCATAGGAGATGAGGAAAGATGAAAGAGTTAGAACTTTTAGCACCGGCAGGTTCCTTAAAAACATTAAAGGCAGTGATTCATGCCGGAGCAGATGCCGTATATCTTGGCGGAAGTATGTTCGGTGCAAGAGCATATGCCAATAATTTTAACAAAGAAGAATTATTAGAAGCAATCCGTTTCGGACATATCCATGGACGCAAAATTATTCTTGCGGTGAATACCCTGTTAAAAGAATATGAATTAGGACAGCTCTATGATTATCTGCACCCTTATTATGAAGCGGGATTAGATGCTGTCATCGTGCAGGATATGGGCGTTATGGAGTTTATCAAAACTCATTTTCCAAATCTTCCGATACATACCAGTACCCAGATGACCATTACCAATGTAGAGGGAGCCAGGCTTTTAAAGGAACAGGGTGTAGAGCGTGTGGTGACAGCGAGAGAAATGTCCTTAGAAGAAATTCAAAGAATCCATGATGAAGTAGGCGTGGAACTGGAAAGCTTTATTCATGGCGCATTGTGTTACTGTTATTCCGGACAGTGCCTTTTCAGTAGTATCATCGGCGGAAGAAGCGGAAACCGTGGCAGATGTGCACAGCCATGCCGCCTTTCCTATGAAGTATTGCAGGGAGAAAAAAGTCTTACCGGACATCATGCAACACCGATTCTGAGCCTTAAGGATATGTGTACACTGCCATTTTTGTATGAACTGGCAGACCATGGGGTATATTCCTTTAAGATAGAAGGACGGATGAAGACACCGGAGTATGCTGCCGGTGTAGTAAGTATTTACCGAAAATATATGGATTCCTATCTGGATGGAAGCCGTATTCCGGTGGAGAAGAAGGATATCAGGGCACTTTTAGAACTTGGAAACCGAGGTGGCTTTACCAACGGATATTACTATCATCATAATGACAGTGATATGCTAAGCGGAGAGAGTGCTTCCCATAATAAGAGCGAAGGTGTTCTTCAGGATAACATCCGTAGAGAATATGTAGACACCGAATTAAAAGAAAAGATTAAAGGAAAGTTAATATTAAATAAAGAATGCCTTGCTAAGATAGAAGTGCAATATGGAAAAATAAAAGTTTCTTATCAGGGAGATATGGTTCTTGTAGCGCAGAATCGTCCGTTGACGGAAGAAGTTGTAACAGAAAAGATTACAAAGACTGGAAATACACCATTTGTTTTTGAAAATCTTGAAGTTACAATGGATGATGATGTTTTTATGCCGGTAAACCAGTTGAACCAGCTGCGAAGAGGTGCGTTGGAAGCATTAGAAGAAGCGTTGTTGAAACCTTATGAAAGAACGCTTCCAGAATTGGTGGAAACTTCTTCCGCTGAAACAGATAGGCAGACAACAGGAAATGCCATAAAAGAAAAGCAGATTTCCGGACAGTCATTATCACAGACTTCTGGACAACAATCCGCCGGTTCATCCACAGAAGTCCGGGTACTGATTGAAGACGCAGAACAGCTTCCGGCAGTATTAAAAGCCGATTTCGTGGATACGGTTTATCTTGATTGTATGTTGTATACAAGAGAAAATCTGATCCGCAAGTTAAGTGAGGATATAGACAGGGTACATGCATCCGGTAAGAAAGCATTTTATGTATTCCCGTTTATTTTCAGGCAGCAGACCAGTCTTTTTTATGAAAAAATCATGCCGGAGCTAAAAAAGCTTCCATTAGATGGTATTATGGTGCGGAGTCTTGATGAAATTGCGTTTATAAAGGAATGGGGCAATGAAAACTGGCAGATGGTATCCGACAGTAATTTATATACCTATTCCAATGAAGCGGCAGAATATTTTTATCGTCTTGGAATGATGCAGGATACAATTCCGGTGGAATTGAACCGGAAGGAGATTTTAAAAAGAGAAAACAGCCGGTCTGAAATGATTATCTATGGAAGACTTCCGCTTATGATAACGGCACAGTGTATTCATAAGAACACGTTAGGCTGTATGCATCAGCCCAAGGTGCTGAACTTAAAAGACCGTTATTCTGTACATTTTCCGGTGAAAAATTTCTGCCCGGAATGTTATAACGTAATTTATAATTCGCTTCCGGTCTGCCTCTTTAAGGAAGACGTAACCGTGAAAAAGATTGCACCGGCTGCCGTAAGGCTTTCCTTTACGACAGAAACTGAAGAAGAGACAGAACAGATTTTAACAATTTATGGTGATATTTATAAAAATGGTGGCATTTTGGGGCAGATGCCAATGGAATGCACCAATGGACATTTTAAACGAGGCGTAGAATAAAGCAGAGGTATTTATGGTTCATTTGATTGTGGAATTATCAAAATATGCACTGATTATTCTGTTTTCCGTGTATACATATGAATGTTTTGCGGTATTCCGGAATATATCAGAACGAAAACAGGAAAAGAAATTCAGGCGGCAGGCAAGGATTTTGTATGCGATTCATTTTACGGCATATTTAGTTATATTTGCGGTGACAGAGGATGCATATACTTTTATTTTTTATCTGGCGCAGATAATTCTTCTTGTTGTGGTACGGAATGTGTACAAATTATGTTATCCGACGGCTTCAAGACTTTTGGTTAATAATATGTGTATGCTTATGATTATCGGGTTTATTATTCTGACCCGCCTGAATTTTGGACATGCTATCAAGCAGTTTGCGATTGCAGCGGTATCCTGTGTGATTTCCCTTGTGATTCCGGTGATGATACGGAGGATGGGATTTTTCCGGAATCTTACCTGGATTTATGCGGCAATCGGTATTGTGGGACTTGGTATTGTATGTATAGCAGGAAGCACCAGCTATGGAGCAAAGATTTCCTTTACCATAGCAGGAATTACGGTACAGCCGTCTGAATTTATTAAGATTCTTTTTGTGTTTTTTGTGGCTGCCATGTATCATAAATCAACGGAATTCCGTCAGGTGGTAATTACCACTTTGATTGCAGCACTGCAGGTATTGATTCTGGTATTATCCCGGGATTTAGGTGGTGCATTGATTTTCTTTGTGGCTTATATGGCAATGCTTTACGTGGCAACGAGAAAACCACTCTATTTTGCCGGTGGACTGCTGGCGGGAAGTGTAGCGGCAGTAATTGCCTATAAATTATTTAATCATGTCAGAGTCCGTGTGGTGGCATGGAAAACACCACTAAAAGTAATTGACAAAGAGGGCTATCAGATCTGCCAGTCGCTTTTTGCAATCGGGACCGGAGGCTTTTTCGGTCTGGGGTTATATCAGGGCATGCCGAATAAAATTCCGGTAGTAGAGCAGGATTTTATTTTTGCAGCAATTTCAGAAGAACTGGGTGGAATGTTTGCTCTGTGTCTGATTCTGGTCTGTGTAAGCTGTTTCCTGATGTTTTTAAATATTGCCATGCAGTTAAAGGATTCCTTTTATAAGCTGGTGGCACTTGGTCTTGGAACGATTTACGGATTTCAGGTATTCTTAACCATTGGCGGAGTAACAAAATTTATTCCATCCACCGGAGTAACCCTTCCGTTAGTCAGCTATGGAGGAAGCTCCATGTTAAGTACATTGATTATATTTGGCATTATTCAGGGATTATATATTTTGCGGGAAGACGAAGGAGTGTCACATAATGAAAAAGGAGAATATAAATCAGCAAAAAAGAAAGCAAAATCGGGATTCGAAACAGAAGTCAGGGACCTCAGTTAGTAAAAATAAAGAATTTGCAGTGATTACTTATCTTTTCCTTGCTATCTTTATCTGCCTGATGGGATATATGGTATATTTTCAGATGGTAAAAAGCGAAGATTTTATCAATAGTCCATATAATAGCAGACAGGATACTTTTGCAGACCGTGTGGTCAGAGGAAAGATTATGTCAGCAGATGGCAAAGTTTTGGCCGAGACCGTAGTGGATGCTGCCGGTAATGAAACCCGGAAATATCCTTATGGTAATATGTATGCGCATGTGGTCGGTTTTTCCACCAATGGAAAGTCAGGTATTGAATCCAATATGAACTTTAATCTTTTACGTTCCCATTCTTTTGTATTAGAGCGTATGTTTAACGAGATTAAAGATGAAAAAAGCATGGGAGACAATGTGGTGACCACGTTGGATTCCACTTTGCAGGAAACTGCATATCAGGCATTGGGCAATTATGATGGTGCAGTCGTTGTGATGGAGCCTTCCACCGGAAAAGTGCTTGCCATGGTGTCTAAACCGGATTTTGACCCGAATACTATTGCGGCAGACTGGGATTCCATTATTTCAGAAGATAATAATAACTCGGTTCTTTTAAACCGGGCGACCCAGGGATTATATCCGCCTGGCTCTACTTTTAAAATAATTACAACTTTAGAATATATCCGGGAAAATCCGGATTATGAGAATTACAGCTATAGCTGTAACGGAAGTATTACAGAGAATGATTTTACAATACACTGTTATAATAATGCCGTGCATGGAACGCAGGATTTGAAGCAGTCCTTTGCAAATTCCTGTAATTCATCTTATGCCAATATCGGATTATCTTTGGACACAGATTCTCTTTCGGACCTTTGTTCAGATCTGATGTTTGATAAGACACTGCCGGGAAACTTTGAAACAAGTAAAAGTCAGTTTAAATTAACAGCTGAATCCCCGGAAAGTATGAAAATGCAGACGGCAATCGGACAGGGAGAGACGCTGGTAACACCACTCCATATGTTATTGATTACCAGTGCAATTGCCAACGATGGTATTCTGATGAAACCTTATGTGGTAGACCATACGGAAAATGAAAATGGTATAGAAGTAAAGAAATATGAGCCGGCTGCAAGCAAGCAGCTTCTTTCGGAAAAAGAAGCAAAGACCATGCAGGAATTTATGGCAGGTGTAGTTGCAGATGGTACTGCATCCAAGTTAAATGGGCAGAGTTATACTGCATACGGCAAGACCGGCTCCGCAGAGTTTAATAACAATAAGGGAGAAAGCCATTCCTGGTTTGTTGGATATGCACACCGGGAGGATAAGGAAGATATTGCAGTTGTTGTAATTGCAGAAGGTGCAGGTGCAGGCAGTACCGTTGCAGTTCCGGCAGCAAAACAGGTTTTTGATGCTTATTACAGATAAATGAAAACAGATAGGATGACATGTTGCGTCAGGAAACATCCGGGACTTCTGAAATGGATTGTTGCATCCTTCTGAAAAAAGGGGTATACTGTTTGTTAAACAAAAGGTAGTGACCACATCAGGAGGTATTGCAATGATTGAAGCAACAAGTTGTGGTGGTGTGGTAATATTTCGGGGTAAGGTGCTTGTCCTTTATAAGAATTATAAGAATAAGTACGAAGGCTGGGTGCTTCCAAAGGGAACAGTAGAACCCGGGGAAGAATTCAAAGATACCGCAGCAAGAGAGGTATTGGAGGAAACGGGCGTAGATGCATCCATAATCAAATATGTCGGGAAGAGCCAGTATAGCTTTACTGTGCCAGAAGATACGGTGGAGAAACAGGTACATTGGTATCTGATGATGGCAGACAGTTATTACAGTAAGCCACAACGTGAAGAGTTCTTTGTAGATTCCGGATATTATAAATATCATGAAGCCTATCATCTTTTAAAATTTGCCAATGAGAAGCAGATTTTGGAAAAAGCTTATAATGAATATCTGGATTTGAAAAAGTGTAATCTGTGGGGAACCCACAAATATTATTAGAGCAGCCATCTGACTGCTTTTTTAAATCAGATATGAGGTGTAGCATGCATTGGTATTCTAATTTATATCTGGGAGAAAGGCTGAAAAATCAGGAAGCAAAGGTAAAAAGCAGAGTGGAGCGGAATGTGCCACAGCCGTCGCTTTATCTTCTGACCCTTCCGTCAAATGAAGAGAATCTTCTGGATATTATACCGGCAACAGATTTATTACAAAAGGCATATCCGAAGAAAGAACTTTTTATTATCGGTCTGGAAAAAGGATATGACGCAGCATTAGAGATGTCAGCAGCAATTGTGAATGATATTTATCATAAAACAGGAACATTTGAAGTGCGTAAATTTGTACTGAAACAGCAGACTCGTAAAAATACTGAAATGGAGACATGAGGATGACAGTGCTGTTATCTATTTTGAAAATCCTGGGCATAATATTATTATGCATATTAGGTTTACTGGTTTTACTTATCATGCTTTTGCTGTTTGCTCCGGTATCTTACCGGATTCGTGGAGAGACAAGGCAGGGACAGACTACGTTAAAAGTGCATGGAGCATGGTGTCTTATGGCTTTGCGCTTTTCCTTTCTGATGGAGCAGGGAAAGCGGCTTGCAGTTTTAAAGATTTTTGGCATAAAAGCATGGAAGTATCCATCGGATGAAAAATCCAAAAAGAAATTAGAGAAAAAGAAAGTAAAGAAAAAGCAGAAAAAGAAATCCGGGGAAAAATCCCATAAGGAACCGGAAAAAGACTTAGTGCAGAAACGTCAGAAGCCGGAAGAACAAACAGCACCGGCGATTGAAAAAAAGATAGATGTAACGGGGCTGGAAGAACAGAATCCACCGGCTGAAGTGCAAGAAGAACAGACGGAAAAACAGTATGAACAGAAACACCATAAGAAGACATATAAGAAAAAGTTTGTTTCCGTATTTGGTAAAATCAGCAAGACAATACGCTCGATAGTAGAAAAGATAAAAGCAATTCCGCAGAAATTAAAAAATATCGGCAGTAAAATAAAAAAAGTGAATCAGTGGATACAGGATGAGCAGAATAGAAGTGCCGTCCGGTTTGTCATGGGTGATGTAATAGGGCTGTTAAAAAAATACGGACCAAAGCATATGAAGGCAGATGTTGCTTATGGTATGGAAGATCCGGCAGCCACAGGACAGGTTTTAGCAGTGCTCAGCGTATTACCATTTTTATATTATGATAAGGTATCTATTATGCCGGATTTTGAGGCAGAACGTTTTTATATCGAAGGCAGCTGGGATATAAGGGGACGGATACAGGTGATTCATTTATTAAAGGCTGCAATTCAAATCTGGAGAAATCCGGATGTGAAACACTTTATAAAGCAATTTTAACAGAATCAATACGAAGTAGAATCAGGAGGAATTATTATGTCAGACAGTAATAACACATTTCGCAATACGGTAGAATCTTTATTCAAAGGAATGGACAGCTTCATTACAACCAAGACGGTTGTAGGAGATGCCATTCATATCGGAGATACCATCATTCTTCCATTAGTGGATGTATCCTTTGGTGTAGGCGCAGGTGCATTTTCACAGGAGAAGAAGAACAACGGAGCAGGAGGAATGGGTGGAAAGATTACACCGAGTGCGGTTCTTGTCATTCAGAATGGCACCACCAAGCTTGTAAATATTAAGAATCAGGATGGTGTGACCAAAATTCTTGATATGGTACCAGATTTCGTAAATAAGTTTGCATCCAGGGGAAAGAAGGATGAGGCAGCAACTGCAAAGTTAGATGAAGAATCCAAGAAAGCAGCAGAGTCTGAGATGAATGAAATTTTATCTGATGCAGTAAATAAGGATGAAGAATAAGAACAGTATAGAATAGTAACAGAAGAACGTACAGCGTGCTAAGTGAAAAAGAAGGGCATATACTATAATGGTATATGTCTTTTTGATTGGAGAAAAAACATGAAACGCTTGATGGGGTATTCCTTTTTCATGGTGGGATTTGGTATGTTTTTTATGTATATTATTCCAAGTGACGTGATTGGGATTATTATTATATTGATATTGCTGTTGATAGGGTATAATCTTTTCTGCTGTAAGTAATAGGAAAGCAATTTCCTGTAAAGTAAAAAAAGGACTGTCCAAAAGGACAGTCCAGATAGAAAATGCTAATTAAGCTCTTTCAACGGATCCGGATCTTAAACAGGAAGTACATACGTACATTCTTTTTGGAGTTCCGTTTACTTTACATTTTACAGATTTGATGTTTGATTTCCACATTCTATTAGATCTTCTATGAGAATGGCTCACATTGTTACCGAAATGAGCGCCTTTTCCACAAACTGCACATTTTGCCATGATAGCACCTCCTTTAAATTCTTCACTAAGCCTGTTATGACACAAGCTCACAACAAAGCTATCTTAACAGAAATACAGACAGAATGCAAGAAAAAAATTGCATTTTTTGAAAATAAAGAAAAATACTGTTTCTTTTTTCAGAAAAAGAGGTTATAATATAGTTCATGTTATGTATATACTGGCGGAAATGCGAGAAGATTAATTTTAATTGGAGGTTATAGAATGACAGGTAAAATGGAAAACGAATTAGGTAAAGTCGTAATTGATAATGAAGTAATTGCAACCTATGCCGGTTCTGTTGCAGTTGAGTGCTTTGGCATTGTGGGAATGGCTGCAGTTAATATGAAAGATGGCCTGGTTAAATTATTAAAGAGAGATTATCTGACACATGGTATAAATGTGGATGTGGATGAAAATAATAAAATTACAATTGATTTCCATGTAATTGTTGCCTATGGCGTAAGTATTGAGACAGTAGCAGACAATCTGATTCATACGGTAAAATATAAAGTGGAAGAGTTTACCGGAATGCAGATTAAGAAAGTCAACATTTTAGTTGAAGGCGTCAGAGTGATTGATTAAGGAGGAACTGTTGAAGTGGAAGTAAGTACAATAAACGCTGCGGTATTTGCTAAAATGTTTTTGGCCGGAGCAAAGAATCTCGAAGCAAAAAAAGAGTGGATTAACGAACTGAATGTTTTCCCTGTACCGGATGGAGATACAGGAACCAATATGTCTATGACAATTATGTCAGCAGCAAAGGCAGTAAGCGAGCTTGAAAATCCGACCATGAAGGAACTTGCAAAGGCAATTTCCTCGGGTTCATTAAGAGGAGCAAGAGGAAACTCAGGAGTTATCCTTTCCCAGTTATTCCGTGGATTTACCAAGGTGATTGCAGAATATGATGAGCTTGATGTAGTGATTCTGACAGAAGCTATGCAGAAGGCTGTTGAGACTGCATATAAGGCAGTTATGAAACCAAAGGAAGGAACGATTCTTACTGTTGCTAAGGGGGCAGCCAACAAAGCATTAGAACTTTGTGATGATACCGATGATATTGTATTCTTTGTAGATGAAGTTATTAAAGAAGCAGACCATGTGTTAAGCAAGACACCGGATATGCTTCCTGTATTAAAACAGGCTGGCGTAGTAGATTCCGGCGGACAGGGACTGGTTCAGGTATTAAAGGGCGGTTATGATTCCCTGATTGGCAAAGAAATTGATTACAGCATTGAAGGTTCTGCAGCATCTGCAGGTGTTATGAAGATTACTGCTGAGACAGAAGCTGATATTAAGTTTGGTTATTGTACCGAATTTATCATTGTATTAAATCAGCCATTAACAGAGAAGCAGGAGCATGAATATAAAAACTTCTTAGAGTCCATTGGTGATTCTATCGTTGTTGTGGCAGATGATGAGATTGTGAAAACCCATGTACATACCAATGACCCTGGTCTTGCCATCCAGGAAGCATTGAAACATGGTTCATTAAGCAAAATCAAGATTGATAATATGCGTGAAGAGCATCAGGAAAAATTAATCAAGGATGCTGAGAAACTCGCAAAAGAGCAGAAAGAGGAAGAAACCAAAGAAGAAAAGACAGAGGAACCAAGAAAAGAAATGGGCTTCATTTCCGTATCCATTGGTGCCGGTGTCAATGAAATCTTCAACGGACTTGGCGTGGATTATATCATCGAAGGTGGTCAGACCATGAACCCAAGTACCGAGGATATGTTAAATGCCATCGACCATGTGAATGCAGATAACATCTTTATTCTTCCAAATAATAAGAATATTGTACTGGCTGCAAATCAGGCAGCATCTTTAGTAGAAGATAAGAAGATTATTGTTATTCCAACCAAGACAATTCCACAGGGAATTACAGCACTGATTAACTTTATTCCGGATCAGTCGGCAGAGGAAAATGCAGAGCGTATGACCGAGGAATTAGAAAATGTAAAGACCGGTCAGGTAACTTATGCAGTCCGTGATACCGTAATCGATGACAAAGAGATTAAACAGGGCGATTATATGGGAATTGGCGACAAGAGCATCCTTGCTGTTGGTAAGGATATCAAGAGCACTACAGAAGATATGGTTGCTGAGATGGTAGATGAAGAATCTGCGATTATCTGTATCTATTATGGTGAAGAAGTAACAGAAGAAGATGCCAATGCATTAGGTGCTGCTTTAGAAGAAAAGTATCCGGAGGTAGAAGTGGAGATTCACTTTGGCGGACAGCCAATTTACTATTATGTAATATCAGTAGAGTAACAGGAGTGTTTATGGACAGAAATGCACCCATTCAGGAATTGAATGGAGTTGGACCAAAAACTGAAAAAATATTGCAAAAACTTGGAGTATATACCGTTGGGGATATACTCCTTGCTTTTCCAAGGGATTATAAGCAGATGCCGGAGCCGGAGCATATCAGTGTGGCAGAGCCGGAGAAAGTCTATGCTTTTCATGTACGGCTTTGTTCTTCTCCGGTAACAAGAAGTACCAGAGCCATGCAGATATCTACTGCACAGTTTAGCGATGGAACAGGGAAAGTAGAGGCGGTCTGGTTTCGGATGCCCTATATCTGTAATCAGCTGAACCGGGAACCGGAAGTAATATTATATGGAAAGCTGACCTTAAAAAATAAGAAATATGTCATGGAACAGCCGGCAGTGTGGAAACCGGATGAATACAGGAAAATGCAGATATCCCTGCAGCCGGTATATCCGCTGACTAAGGGAATATCCAGCAAGCAGTTTGGTAAGCTTGTACGTACAGCCCTTGACAGTGTAAAAGAAGATGGTGAATATATCCCGGAAGAAATCTTAGCCCGCCATCAGTTTATGGGATTGAGAGATGCATTGGAAAAAGTGCATTTTCCAACAGATTTGGAAGAACTGACCGGAGCAAGAAAACGCCTTGCTTTTGATGAATTTTTCTTATTTCTGCTGCAGATACAGCGGTTTAAGGAACATCATGAGCAGACGCCGAATGGATTTCCGGTAGTAAGGGATGAATTTATTGAGGTGGTGGCAGAACAGCTTCCGTTTCCACTGACAAATGCCCAGAAGAAAACACTGGCAGATCTGGAAAAAGATATATACAGTCCTTATGCCATGCAGCGGCTGATACAGGGGGATGTAGGCTCCGGTAAGACTATTCTTGCATTTCTTATTATGGCAAAATTTGCCCATGAAGGTTATCAGACTGCTATTATGGCACCAACCGAGGTTCTGGCAAGACAGCATTATGAGACCTTTCAGGAATGGATTGCTATGTTTGAACTGGACTTTCCGGTGATTCTTCTTACCGGCTCATTGACCGCAAAGGAAAAACGTGAAGCATATGCGAGAATGGAAACAGAACAGAATGCCATGATAATTGGAACCCATGCACTGATACAGGAAAAGGCACTTTATCAGAAACTGGCGCTGGTAGTAACGGATGAACAGCATCGTTTCGGGGTAAGACAGAGGGAGACGCTGGCAGATAAGAGCAGCCGGCTGCCACATGTACTGGTTATGAGTGCGACTCCGATTCCGCGGACCCTTGCAATAATTCTTTACGGAGATCTGGATATCTCAGTTGTCGATGAACTTCCGGCAGAACGTCTTCCGGTCAAGAACTGTGTCGTTGGACCGAAAATGCGGGAGAAATCCTGGAATTATATTTCGGATGAAGTCCAAAAAGGACATCAGGCATATATCATCTGTCCTCTGGTAGAAGCCAATGAGGAATTGGAATTGCAGGATGTTACTTCATATGTAAAGAAATTAGAACAATATTATGGAGACAGAATCAGCGTAGGATTACTTCATGGAAAAATGCGCCCGGCAGAGAAGAATAAAGTAATGGAAGCCTTTGTCACTGGTGAAATCCAGGTTCTGGTTTCTACAACGGTAGTGGAAGTAGGTGTAAATGTGCCGAATGCCACCGTTATGATGATTGAGGATGCACAGCGTTTCGGGCTGGCACAGCTCCATCAGCTGCGGGGACGTGTCGGAAGAGGAAATGCACAATCCTATTGTATTCTTATGAATTCTTCCAATGGAAAGAATGCCAAAGAGAGATTGAATATTCTGGCGGGCTCTAATGATGGATTCTATATTGCCAGTGAAGATTTGAAAATGCGTGGACCAGGAGATTTCTTCGGGGTACGTCAGAGTGGTTTGATGGAATTTAAAATTGCTGATGTCTTTTCGGATGCCGATATGCTTTCTATTGCATCCGAAGAAGCAAAAGAATATGTCGAAAAGTGTAACTTAAACGATTGCGAAAAAGACATGAGACTTGAAACAACACTGAAAAATGCACACAAAATGACAGAATACAACACAAATATTTAGAAAGTTTCGAAAAATTAAGGAACAATTTGTGAAATATTTACGAAAATTAACGCAAAACCCCTCGTTTTTATTGCTAAATTGCCTAAATGTTGATACAATAAGTACAAAATTACAATTTAGTGAAAGCGGGGGATATATTTTTATGGCTAAGAAGAAAAAAGGGAAGAAAATTAGCACGAAAATGTTAAGTGCAATGCTCCCGGTACTGATTCTTGGTATGGCTGTATTAGGGGCAGTCAGTGTATTTTCCAGTAAGCAGATTATTGACGATGAGATTGGGAAGGAAATGACGCTGAGTCTGGAAAACGAGAAGACAGAGGTAGAGTCACAGATACAGTCTGCGGCAAGCCTTGCAAAACATATGGCTGGAATTGTTGGGATTACTTATGAAAATGAGGAACTGCTGGCATATGTTAATTTCTTAAATACCATGATTTATGAGGAGGATTTTATTTATGGTGCCGGAATTTATTTTGCACCGAATAAGTATGACTCCAAACAGCGTTTTGTAGGACCTTATGTATATAAGGATGGAGATACGCCGATTCTGACTTATGACAGGAGCCAGTCCTCTTATGATTATGTAAGCAGGGATTTCTACAAGATTGTTTCGAATGGTGAAACAGAACCAAAGTTTACAAAGGCATACCATGATGAGGTTTTAGACTGTGATATGGTAAACTGTTCTGCACCGATGTATAATGCAGATGGAACTTATATGGGATGCGTAACTGTTGATATTACGCTGGATGAGATTCAGAATCTGGTCAGCCAGATGTCAGTAGGAAAAACAGGAAAAGCATTTCTGATTTCGTCGGATGGAACCTATCTTTATACACAGGATTCCGGTAAAATCATGAATGAGAAAATAACGGATTCTAAAAATAGTTCTCTTGCTAAAGTAGGAACAAAAATGTTAGATTCTGATAGTGGAAAAGCCTGCTTTACAGAAGGGATTACCGGATATACGGTATATTATGAGACAATTCCGGATCTGGACTGGAAGCTTGGAATTGCGATTGAAAATTCAGAACTGAATGCACCGGTTATCAGCCTTGGGATTAAGCTGGCAATCATTGCGGCAGTGATTCTTATTATTATGATACTTGTGATTTTATCACAGGTAAAATCAGTTTCCAGACAGATTAATAGAGTTAAGAACTTTGCTGTACAGCTGGCAGAGGGTAACTTTAAAGTACAGTCGCTTGAGAACAGACGCAGTGATGAACTGGGAGCAATGGGACAGTCTTTAAATGAAATGTATGGAAATAATAAGGACATGATTTCAAAAATCAGTGGTCATGCAAAACTTCTGAGTGATTCCAGCATTGAACTGAAGCGTTCGGTAGAGGAATTAAAGAAGGATTATGAGATGATAGAGTCACTGATGAATCAGGTTAATTCCGATATGACTTCCTCCAGTGCAGCGACGGAAGAAGTAAATGCTGCGGTAGAGGAAGTGAATTCCTCTGTTAATATGCTGGCTTCTGAGACAGAAAAGAGTCTGGAGCTGGCAGGAGAAATTAAGAAGCGTGCAAATGGAATTGAAGATACCAGCCGCAATGCTTATGAACTTGCCAATAAGCTTGCAGCGCAGAACAGAGCTGGTCTGGAGGAGAGTATTAAGAATGCAGATGTTGTAAAATCCATTGGCGCATTGGCAGAAGTGATTTCCGAAATCGCAGATCAGATTAACTTACTGTCCTTAAATGCTTCCATTGAGGCCGCCCGGGCAGGAGAACAGGGAAAGGGATTTGCAGTTGTTGCCGGAGAAATTGGCAATCTGGCAGGTGAGACTACAGCTGCAGTTAATAAGATTAAAGAAACAATTGGCGAAGTAGAACATGCCTTTAGCGGAATTGTGGAACAGTCACAGTCTATGTTAAACTTCGTGACAGATACGGTCGCACCGGACTACGATACTTTCGTCAATGTAGCACAGCAGTATGGAGATGATGCCCAGGCAATTGAAAAATTTTCCAATGATATTGCCCAGATGGCAACAAATATTGAGACAATCATTCACGAGGTCAGCCAGGCAGTGTCCAGTGTGGCGGAATCTTCCCAGAATACAGTGGATAATAGTGGACAGATTATGAAGTCTGTAAATTCAGTATCTGCAGTTGTTGGAGAAGTGTCTGAAATGTCTTCCCAGCAGGAAAAGATTGCCGGAGAATTAAAAGAGGTTGTCGGAAAATTCGTATTGTAATAAGTGTTACTGCATGTGTCATGATAGAAAAATGATATAGAAAGAAAAGGGGGAACCTGAGAAAGGGGCTGTTCACCGATTCCGGTGGACAGCCTCTTCTGACATCTAAGCGTGCAATGAAAAAGATGCGTTAACGTTCAGCCATCTGCTTTTCCTGCGCCTCAATCATTTTCTTTACCATATAACCGCCTACGGAACCATTCTGACGGGAAGTTAAATCCCCATTATATCCCTCAGACAGTGGTACACCTAACTCACTTGCAACTTCGAATTTGAAACGGTTTAATGCACTTTGTGCTTCTGGAACAGAAGATTTTTTCGAACGATTAGACATAGTAAATTTCCTCCTTAGCATTTGTATATAACCGAATGGTTACAATACTATTATCTACCGATAAAAAAGGATAATACTAATAAATATTCACTTTTTTGGAATAATCTTGAAAAAGCTCTTGACACATACAAGTATAATTGTATACAATTATTCAAGAATATTTGTGAATCAAAAGGAGTGTGTTCCATGAGAGAAGTCGTTATGAATGAAAAAACTAATCTATTACAGTTGGAAGAGCATTTTTATCAGCTTGTAGATGTTGAGGAACCAAATGTATTCCGCAATCTTTTTCCATATGAGGAAATTCCGAAAATTGCATTTAATGACAGAATCGTTCCGCATAATATGCCGGAGGATATCTGGATTACTGATACAACATTCCGTGATGGTCAGCAGTCAAGAGCACCATATACTACAGAACAGATTGTAACCATCTATGATTACTTACATAAATTAGGCGGACCAAAGGGTAAAATTCGTCAGAGCGAGTTCTTCTTATATAGCAAGAAGGATCGTGATGCCGTATATAAATGCTTAGAGCGTGGTTATAAATTCCCGGAAGTCACCAGCTGGATCCGTGCCAGCAAACAGGATTTCCAGCTGGTAAAAGATTTGGGACTGCGTGAAACCGGTATTTTGGTAAGCTGCTCCGATTATCATATTTTCTATAAAATGAAAATGACCAGAAGCGAAGTTATGAATCTTTACTTAAGTGTGATTCGTGAATGCTTAGAGACTGGAATCAGTCCAAGATGTCATTTGGAGGATATTACACGTTCTGATATTTACGGATTTGTAATTCCGTTCTGCTTAGAGCTGATGAAGTTAATGAAAGAATACAATATTCCGATTAAGATTCGTGCCTGCGATACCATGGGATATGGTGTAAACTTCCCGGGAGCAGTAATTCCGCGAAGTGTACCTGGTATTATTTACGGACTTACCACACATGCAGGAGTTCCTTCTGAATTGATTGAATGGCATGGACACAACGATTTCTATAAAGCAGTCAATAACTCGACCACAGCATGGCTTTACGGTGCATCCGGCGTAAACTGTTCCTTATTTGGTATTGGTGAGAGAACCGGTAACACACCTCTGGAAGCAATGGTATTTGAATATGCGCAGTTAAAGGGTACCCTGGATGGAATGGATACCAGAGTTATCACAGAACTGGCAGAATATTATGAGAAGGAATTGAATTATAAGGTTCCAAGCCGTACACCATTTGTCGGAAGTAATTTTAACGTTACAAGAGCAGGTATCCATGCAGACGGACTTTTGAAAAATGAAGAAATTTATAACATTTTTGATACCGAAAAATTCTTAAATCGTCCGGCACTGGTATCTGTTTCCAATACATCAGGACTTGCTGGAATTGCACACTGGATTAATACCTATTACCGTCTCAGTGATGACCGTAAAGTAGATAAGAATTCGGAACTGGTAAAGACCATCAAACAGTGGGTAGACGAGCAGTATGATGAGGGACGTGTAACTGTAATTACAGATAACGAACTTGTAGTACAGATAACTGACTGTTGTAAAAAACTCGGAATTGTATTATAAATTAAGGAGGCTTTATCGTGGGCGAAGAAGGATATTCTTTAAGCGGAAGAGTATTTCATACGATTCGTGAAAATATCTTATCCGGAAAATACAAGTGCGATGAAGAATTGAAAGAAAAAACCCTGGGTGATGAACTGGGTGTCAGCCGTACTCCGGTAAGAGAAGCCTTAAGGCAGCTTGAACTGGAAGGCCTTGTCAGAATCATTCCAAACCGCGGAGCATTCGTAGAGGGAATTACGAAAGAAGACGTAAAAGATATCTATGAAATCCGTGCACGGCTGGAGGGACTTTGCACAAAGTGGGCGGCAGACAGAATTACCAAGGAGCAGATAGCGGAACTGGAAGAAAACATTTTTCTGGTGGAATTTCATGCTAAGAAGGAAAATTATGCACAGATATTGGAGCTGGATAATAAGTTTCATGAGGTGCTTTATGAAGCTTCCGGAAGCAAAATGTTAAAGCATGAATTGTCTGCATTTCATCATTATGTGGAAAGAGTTCGAAAAATCACTTTGTCAATGCCGGATCGTGTGGTAAAATCAAATGATGAACATAAAAGGATTGTAGAAGCATTGAAACAGCATAATGCAAAAGAAGCAGAACTGCTTGCAACAAGCCATATGTTAAATACTATTGAAAATATGGATAATTATGGCTGGGACAATCTGCTGAAATAGTAAATGGAGGATAGAAAGATGGACAAAATTAAAATGACTACCCCTTTGGTTGAAATGGACGGAGACGAAATGACAAGAATCCTTTGGAAAATGATTAAGGATGAACTGTTATTACCATTTATTGATTTGAACACAGAATATTATGACCTGGGTCTTGAACATCGTAATGAAACGGATGACCAGGTAACTGTAGATTCTGCAAATGCAACAAAGAAATACGGTGTTGCAGTAAAATGTGCTACCATTACACCAAATGCAGCACGTATGACGGAGTACAACTTAAAGGAAATGTGGAAGAGTCCGAATGGAACTATCCGTGCAATGTTAGATGGAACGGTATTCCGTGCACCAATCGTTGTAAAGGGAATTGAGCCATGTGTTAAGAACTGGAAGAAACCGATTACCATTGCAAGACATGCTTACGGTGATGTATACAAGGCTTCTGAACTGAAGATTCCGGGACCGGGAAAATGTGAACTGGTTTATACAGCAGAGGACGGAACGGAAACAAGAGAGCTGATTCATAACTTTACCGGAGCAGGTGTTGTCCAGGGACAGCATAACTTAAATGATTCTATCGAAAGCTTTGCAAGAAGCTGCTTTAGCTATGCACTTTCTACCAGACAGGATTTATGGTTTGCAACCAAGGATACCATTTCCAAAAAATATGACCATACTTTCAAAGATATTTTCCAGGAAATCTTTGATGCGGAATATAAAGAAAAATTCGAAGAAGCAGGAATTACCTACTTCTATACCTTAATCGATGATGCGGTAGCCCGTGTGATGAAAGCAGAGGGCGGCTTTATCTGGGCATGTAAGAACTATGATGGGGATGTTATGAGTGATATGGTATCATCTGCATTTGGTTCCCTTGCCATGATGACTTCCGTACTGGTATCACCGGCAGGATATTATGAATATGAAGCTGCACACGGAACAGTTCAGCGTCACTATTATAAACACCTCAAGGGAGAAGAAACATCCACCAACTCCGTAGCAACTATTTTTGCATGGACCGGAGCACTTCGTAAGAGAGGTGAATTAGATGGCAACCAGGAGTTAAGCACATTTGCCGACAAACTGGAAAAAGCCTGTGTAGATACGATTGAATCCGGAAAGATGACCAAAGACCTTGCACTGATTACTACAATTGAAAATCCGACTGTATTAAACAGTGAAGACTTTATCAAGGCAATCCGTGCTACATTAGAGAAAATGTTATAAATTTTATACTCCGGGAGGGCAGAATAGTGTGCCGTCCCGGAATTTTCAGCTATAAAAAGCCCCTTGTAAAGAATGCTTTACTTATGGGGCGAAGAGAAAAAGTGAGGAGACTTCCATGATTTTAGCCTGTCAGAATATCAGTAAATCCTTTGGGACAGACACCATAATACAGAATGTTTCTTTTCATGTAGAAGATAATGAGAAAACAGCAATTGTCGGCATCAATGGTGCCGGCAAATCTACGTTATTGAAAATTATAGTGGGAGAGCTGGCACCGGACAGTGGCGAGGTAACCGTTGCAAAAGGAAAAACCATCGGTTATCTTGCCCAGTATCAGGATAAAGACAGCAACGAGACCATTTATAATGAAGTGCTTCATGCCTGCGATGCATTAATCGAAAAAGAAGAAAAGCTTCGTAAAATGGAAGAAGACATGCAGCATGTAAGCGCAGATGAATTAGAGAAATATATGGAGCAGTATAACCGTTTCAGCCATGCCTTTGAATTAGAGGGCGGACTGACTTTTCGCAGTGAGATAAACGGTGTGTTAAAGGGACTTGGTTTTTCGGAAAATGATTTCGGAAAGAAAATGTCAGAGTTATCCGGAGGACAGAAGACCAGAGTGGCATTAGGCAGACTTCTGGTAACCAAGCCTGACATTATCATGCTCGACGAGCCGACCAACCACCTTGATATGGCATCCATTGCATGGCTTGAAAACTATCTTTTGAATTATAAAGGAGCCGTAATTATCGTAGCCCATGACCGTTATTTCTTAGACCGGATTGTTACGAAGGTAGTGGAAATATCCCGCCATACGGCAACGGTATTTCCGGGAAATTATACCGCATATGCGAGGCAGAAGGAAATACAGCGGGAAAGTCTTTTGCGACAGTATTATAACCAGCAGCGGGAAATCAAGCACCAGGAAGAAGTAATATCCAAGTTAAAATCCTTTAACCGGGAAAAGTCCATTAAGCGTGCGGAAAGCCGTGAGAAGGCATTGGATAAAATAGAACGTATTGAGAAGCCAATCGATGAAAAAACAGATATGCATATTACATTGGAGCCGGAAATTACCAGTGGAAATGATGTACTTTCGGTGAAAGGTCTTTCAAAATCTTACGAGCATAAACTGTTTTCAAACATTGATTTTCAGATTAAGCGAGGGGAAAAAGTTGCTTTAATCGGAAATAACGGTACCGGGAAAACCACCATTTTAAAGATAATCAATGGAATTGTAGACGCAGATGCCGGGGAGATAAAGCTTGGAAGCAATGTGGAAATCGGATATTACGATCAGGAGCATCAGAACTTAGACCCGGATAAGACGTTATTTGATGAAATTGCAGATGCTTATCCGAATCTGAAGGCAACGAAGATTCGAAATGTGTTAGCGGCATTTTTATTTACGGATGATGATGTGTTTAAGCGGATTCGTGATATCAGTGGTGGAGAAAGAGGTCGTGTTTCACTGGCAAAACTGATGTTATCCAATGCGAACTTCTTAATTTTAGACGAGCCGACCAACCACCTTGATATTATGTCAAAGGAAATTTTAGAGTCAGCCATCAATTCCTATACCGGAACGGTGCTTTATGTATCCCATGACCGTTATTTTATTAATAAAACTGCCAGCAGAATTCTTGATTTAAAGAATGAAACAATTCTAAATTATATTGGAAATTACGATTATTATCTGGAGAAAAAGGAAGTTCAGGAGTTAGCGGCGTTTGGCACAGCTACACAGGATCGTGCAGACAATTCAGTGGCAAAAGGAAATGTCATTGTTTCCGATGGAACTGGAGAAAATAATGGAACAGAGCAGATATCCGGCGGAGGAAAACAGAAGTTAAGCTGGGAAGAAATGAAGAAACAGCAGGCAGCAAAACGTAAGCTGGAAAACGAATTAAAGCGTACAGAAGATGAAATTGCTAAGAGAGAGGCAAAGATAGAAGCATTAAATGATGAACTGTCAAAGCCGGAGGTAGCATCAAATTCCTATGAATTAAACAAAATCCATGAGGAGCAGATGCAGGAAGAGGCAGCTCTGGAAGAACTCTATGCAAAATGGGAAGAATTAAGTTTACAGAAAGATTGTTAAAGTTGTAACACATTGACATCCTTTCGGCAAGAAACTATAATTATTGTAGGGTATTGAGAGCAGGAGGAACTGGCAGAATGAGCAAAGAAATATCACAGGCAGTAATTCGTAGAATGCCAAGATATTACCGATATCTGGGGGAACTTTTAGATGAAGGGGTAGAACGTATTTCATCGAATGAACTGAGTGCAAGAATGAAAGTGACCGCATCGCAGATCAGACAGGATTTAAATAATTTTGGTGGTTTTGGACAGCAGGGATATGGTTACAATGTACAATTTCTGTATGAAGAAATTGGAAAGATTATGGGATTAAATGAACAGCATAATATTATTATTATTGGAGCTGGTAACTTAGGACAGGCACTTGCCAATTATGTGAAGTTTGAAAAACTCGGCTTCGTCATAGTAGGATTGTTTGACGTGAATCCGGAGTTATGCGGAAAATCCATTCGTGGCAATAAAATCGAAATGATTGATAAACTGGAAGAATTTGTAAAGACACATAAGGTAGATATTGCTACACTGACTATGCCGAAAGAAAAGGCAGATGCTGTGGCAAACCAGCTGGTAAGCCTTGGTGTACATGCAATCTGGAATTTTGCCCATGTAGATCTGGAAGTGTTGGATGAAAATGTTGTAGTGGAAAATGTACATTTATCAGACAGCCTGATGCAGTTATCCTATAACATGACAAAGAACAAAAGGAAAAAGGAAACGCTGGAATAGAGGTGTTTTGCATGAAAGATGACAAGGAATTTCTGGAAGCATTAGAAAGCAGAAAAGTACCAATACTTGTATTGGATCAGAAATGGCACAGGCTTTTTGCTTTAAGCGGAAAAACCAGTGAAATCAAGCAGCTGGAAGAAAAGTTAAATCAGTTGTTAGAACAGCAGGGAAAGCTTAATAATGATTTGAAAGAACTGAAAAAGACAAAGAATCGGTTGATGAAAAGCATTGTTGTCAACATGGAAGGAACTCATGAGGAAAATGAGGGGGATATTTCTTCCAGAAAATTAGATGAAGACAAGAGACTGATTGATGAAGTCAATGTCAAAATGGAAGAAATTGAGGATGAATTAATTGAACTTCCACGAAATATAAACAGTGCAAATCAGGAACTTATGTTAGAAAGCATGCGTTACTGCTATGAGAGACTAAGACAGAACAGCAAAGAAGCAGATGAAATTACGGCCTGGATTGATAAGGTAAGGGTAGAACTTAAGAAAAATATCATCAAAAAACAGAACCGTGAAATCAACAACCGGCAGATTTATTCTTATATGCATGATATTTTTGGTGTGGATATTTTAAATATATTTGATCTGCGGCAGGAAGATGAAGAACGTCTGCAGGGGAAAAAAGCGGTAGAAAATGCGGACGAAAGGAATTAATTTATGGAATATCTTGTAAATTCCCGGGAAATGAAAACATGTGATACCAATACAATCGAACATTTTAAAGTGCCATCCATGGTTCTAATGGAGCGGGCAGCGCTTTCTGTGATAGAAGTAATACAGGAAAAAGAAATTTCATGTAACCGCGTGCTGGTAGTATGTGGAACCGGAAACAACGGGGGCGATGGTGTGGCAATTGCAAGATTGTTATACTTATCCCACATTCCGGTTGAAGTATATCTCTATGGAAATAAAACACATTTTTCAAAGCAGGCAAAGGAACAGTATGAAATCTTGACATCATATGGTGTACCATTTATTGATGAAATGGAGGATGCAAATTCCTACAGCCTGATTATTGATGCGTTATTTGGCATAGGATTATCACGAAAATTAGATGATGAACTGGTGCACTTGATGGAACGGCTAAACCAGAGCAGTGCCCACCGGCTGGCAGTGGATATACCATCCGGTGTCTCGGCAGATAATGGAGCTGTATTAGGTGGTGCATTCAAAGCAGATGATACCGTAACCTTTGCTTACTGCAAGACCGGAATGGTATTATTTCCTGGTGCAGAATACTGCGGAAATATTACGGTTAAGGATATCGGAATTGGAGAAGAAAGCTGGTTAGATAAAAGACCTGCAGCTTATGCAATCACAAAGGAAGATTTAAATTTTTTAAATAATCGTGCTGCTGATTCGAACAAGGGAACCTTTGGAAAAGTCCTTCTGGTTGCCGGAAGCGTGAATATGGCAGGTGCGGCGGTTCTTGCAGCAAAGGCAGCTTATCGCAGTGGCTGTGGTCTGGTGAGAATATATACACCGGAAGAAAACCGTATTATCTTACAGACAGCAGTGCCGGAGGCAATTCTTACTACCTATTCTGCAAAAAAGGCTGATACACAGCAGCTGATAGAATGTCTGTCCTGGGCAGATGTTATTATTTTAGGACCTGGAATTGGCAAAAGTGATGTGGCACACAGTATTGTAAAGACGGTACTTAAGAATGCGGCAGTACCAATGGTAGTAGATGCCGATGCATTAAATATCATAGCAGAGCAGACCGAACAGCTTCTTCGCCCGCATACCGAACTGGTATTAACGCCACATCTGGGTGAAATGTCCCGGTTAAAACAGCTTGCCGTTTCCTATATCAAAGAAAATATTGAGCAGGTTGCGGAAGATTTCGCAAGGGAATATAATGTAATCTGTGTTTTGAAAGACAGCAGAACGGTAACGGCAATTCCTTATGGAAAAACATTTATTAACCGGAACGGTAACAACGGAATGGCTACTGCAGGAAGTGGTGATGTACTGAGCGGAATTATCGGAAGTCTGATGGCACAGGGGTTATCTGCAGAGCAGGCGGCACCGCTTGGGGTATATGTACATGCAGCAGCTGCAGATGAACGGAGCAAAATAGTTTCAAAGCATGGACTGACTGCAGGCGAAATTATAAACGGATTATCTGATGTGTTGTCATAATAATAATTTGAGGTGAATGAAATGAAAAGATATAGCAGGGTATATGCCAGCGTGAATCTGGATGCGGCCATTGAGAATATGGAGGCAATGCACCGGCTTTTAAAGAAAGATACCAGCATGTTTGCGGTAATTAAAACAGATGGATACGGACATGGTGCAACGGAACTTGCCCGTGTATTAGAGCCGCTTCCGTATCTCCATGGCTTCTGTGTGGCCACAGTGGAAGAAGGCGTAATTTTAAGAAATCATGGAATTAAGAAACCGATTCTGATACTTGGTTTTGCATTCCCGGATGAATATGATATTATTGTAGAACAGAAATTAGAGCCTGCCGTATTTACGTATGATATGGCAGTTGCACTTTCTGAAGCTGCAACAAAGAAAAATCAGGATGTGGCAATTCACATTGCAGTGGATACTGGAATGAGCCGGATTGGTTATCAGGTGGAAAAAGAAAATGCAGGAGAGATAGCGCAAATCAGTAAGCTGCCACATATAATAATGGAGGGGATTTTTACCCACTTTGCAAGGGCAGATGAAAAGGACAAAACGGCTGCCCATAAGCAGCTTGAACTGTTTCAGAAAATGATTGCAATGTGCAAAGAAGAAGGCGTTATTTTCCGTCATGCACACTGTTCAAACAGTGCAGGAATTATTGATTTGCCGGAAGCAAATATGGACATTGTAAGAGCGGGAATTACATTATACGGACTCTGGCCATCGGATGAAGTGCAAAAAGACAGACTGCCAATGCACCCGTTAATGGAATTAAAGAGTCATGTTTCTTATGTAAAGACACTGCCGGCTGGAAGGGAAATCAGCTATGGTGGAACCTATACCACAACCAGAGAGACGAAGGTGGCAACGATTCCGGTCGGTTATGGAGACGGTTATCCGAGAACTTTATCTAACAAAGGTTCTGTACTGATTCAGGGAAAAAGAGTACCGATTCTTGGCAGAGTCTGTATGGATCAGTTTATGGTGGATGTTACTGATGTGCCGGATGTTGTCGTTGGAACAGAGGTAACACTTCTTGGCAGAGACGGCGATGAAATCATTACAGCGGAAGAAATCGGGGATTTATCCGGCAGATTCAATTATGAATTTGTCTGCTGTCTTGGCAAACGTATTCCAAGAATCTATTTCGAAAACAACAAAGAAGTAGAACAGAAAGATTATTTTCAGGATTAGAACAGTATACACTCGATAAAATTGGTAATACTTTCAGTAAAACCTATTCTATGGAGTGTATATTATGATTATCAGACGAGGAGATATCTATTATGCGGATTTAAGACCGGTAGTAGGCTCGGAACAGGGCGGAATCAGACCGGTTCTGATTATACAGAATGATGTAGGAAACCGGCACAGTCCTACGGTTATCTGTGCCGCAATCACATCACAGATGAATAAAGCGAAGCTGCCGACCCATGTGGAGCTGTCCTGTCATGAATATGACATTGTAAAAGATTCGGTTATTTTATTGGAACAGCTTCGTACCATTGACAAGACACGATTAAAAGATAAGGTGTGTCATCTGGATGGAAAAATTCTGTCGAAAATCGACAAAGCACTGAAGATTAGTCTGGAATTATATACATAACTTGACTATTTTTGCCTAAAATGTTATATTTTTCAGAAATATGTATAAAAAGGAGAGTATTCAAAAATGGATGACGGCGGGAGTCCGAATACAGGATTTTTAAAAAAATTTTTTCATAAACTTCCATTCAAAGATTCCGAGGATGTAACAGAGGAAGAAATTATTTCCATGGTAAATGAAGGCCATGAGCAGGGAGTCCTTCGGGAAAATGAAGCGGAGATGATACATAATATCTTTGAATTTGGTGATAAAGAAGCCGGTGATATTATGACACACCGTAAAAATATTTCTGCACTGGATGGAAATGACATTTTTGAAGATGTAATCACTATGGTGATAGACAGCCATTATTCGAGAATGCCGGTATACTCTGATACCATAGACAATATTATCGGAGTATTACATATCAAAGAGACCTTATCCTACAGCAGACAACCGGAGCTTTTAAAGAAGCCGATTAAGGAAATTGACGGGTTAATCCGTCCGGTGGATTTCATACCGGAGACACGCAACATCAATGCATTGTTTCAGGAGATGCAGTCGGCAAAAGAGCATATGGTAATTGTTGTGGATGAATATGGTCAGACAGCCGGACTGGTCACCATGGAGGATATCTTAGAGGAAATCGTCGGAAATATTTTAGATGAACATGATGAGGAAGATACCTATATAGAGAAGAAACCGGACGGAACATTTGTAATGAATGGAATGACACCGTTAGAGGAAGTAGGTGAAGCACTGAATCTTGATTTTGAAGATGAGGATTATGACACCTTAAATGGTCTTCTGATTTCTCTTATTGATAAAATTCCATCGGAGCACGAAGTCTTTGAAGTAAAATACAAAGGCTATATTTTCGAAGTACTTTCCGTGGAAGATAAGATGATAAAATATGTACATGTTGTTCCGGAAAGGTCAGAATCTGCCGAGTCTGACACTGCGACTTGTCAGCAGGATGAAAAAATGGTAGAATAATACACGAAATACGGATAGAAAAGAGGATTTATTATGTCAGGACATTCCAAGTTTGCCAATATCAAACATAAGAAAGAGAAAAATGATGCGGCAAAAGGAAAAATATTTACAATTATAGGACGTGAAATTGCAATTGCGGTAAAAGAGGGTGGAGCAGATCCTGCTAACAACAGTAAATTAAGAGACGTAATTGCAAAAGCAAAGGCGAATAATATGCCAAACGATACCATCGAGCGTGGTATTAAAAAAGCAGCCGGAGACGGTGATTCCGTAAATTATGTACAGGTTACTTATGAAGGATACGGTCCAAGCGGAACTGCAATTATTGTAGACGCATTAACCGATAACAAGAACCGTACCGCTGCAAATGTAAGGAATGCATTTACAAAGGGTCAGGGAAATATCGGAACACAGGGCTGTGTATCTTACCTTTTTGACCAGAAGGGTCAGATTATCATTGCCAAGGAAGACTGCGATATGGATGCAGACGATTTGATGATGATGGCATTGGATGCCGGAGCAGAGGATTTCTCAGAAGAGGAAGACAGCTTTGAAGTAATTACAGCACCGGATGATTTCAGTGCAGTACGTGAAGCTTTGGAAGCAGAAAATATTCCAATGGCAAGTGCTGAGGTTACCATGATTCCTCAGACTTATGTTTCTTTAACAGACGAGAAAGATATTACCAATATCCAGAGAATCCTAGATCTTCTGGATGAAGATGATGATGTACAGGAAGTATATCACAACTGGGAGGAATAAAACTGATACCTGCATTTATCAGAGACAATGATAGATAGATGCAGGTATTTTCTAATAATATATTACATATGGTATAAAGGAGAAGGAAAGATGGAAGAGAATTATCAGATTGAGACAAAATGTATTCAGTCTGGCTGGAAACCAACCAAGGGGGAACCGAGAGTATTACCGATTTACCAGAGCACTACATTTAAGTATGATACCAGTGACCAGATGGGACGGTTATTTGATTTAGAGGAAACCGGATATTTTTATACGAGACTTCAGAATCCGACCAATGATGCAGTAGCTGCAAAGATTGCAGATTTAGAGGGCGGTATAGCAGCAATGCTGACCTCATCCGGACAGGCAGCCAACTATTTTGCAGTATTTAATATCTGTGAAGCAGGAGACCATATTGTGGCATCCAGCTCCTTATATGGTGGAACCTTTAATCTGCTGGGAACCACACTTAAGAAACAGGGAATTTCCTGTACCTTTGTGGATCCAGATGCATCGGAAGAAGAGCTTTCAGCGGCATTTTTACCAAATACCAAGGCGGTGATTGCGGAGACTTTATCTAATCCATCCCTTGTAGTACTTGATATTGAGAAGTTTGCACATGTTGCCCATGCACATGGGGTACCACTTATCGTAGATAATACATTTGCAACACCGATTAACTGCAGACCTTTTGAATGGGGAGCAGATATCGTAACTCATTCTACTACCAAGTATATGGACGGACATGCCATGGCAGTGGGTGGATGTATCGTTGACAGTGGTAATTTTGATTGGGAAAAATATAAGGATAAATATCCGGGGCTGACACAGCCGGATGAATCCTATCATGGAATTATATACACTCAGAAATTTGGTAAGCTGGCTTATATCGAAAAAGCAACAGCACAGCTTATGCGTGACCTTGGTTCCATTCCATCCCCAATGAATTCTTTCTTACTGAATGTCGGGCTGGAAACTTTACATTTAAGAGTGCCAAGACATTGTGAAAATGCCCAGAAGGTAGCAGAATATTTAAATGCAAATGATAAAGTGGCATGGGTAGATTATCCGGGCTTAAGGGATAACAAATATCATGCACTGGCAGAAAAATATATGCCAAATGGCACCTGTGGTGTTATTGCATTTGGCTTAAAGGGTGGTAGGGAAGTATCCGTATCCTTTATGGATCATCTGAAATTAGCTGCAATTGTAACACATGTAGCAGATTCCAGAACCTGTGTCCTGCATCCTGCCAGCCATACACATCGTCAGATGACAGATGAGCAGTTAATTGAAGCAGGTGTAGCACCGGATTTAATCCGGCTTTCCGTTGGAACAGAAAATGTAAAAGACATCATTGCAGACCTGGAACAGGCATTGGAGAATGTATAAGCAGAAAGGGGTAGCAAAATGAAGAAAATTCTATTTGCAGCATCAGAATGTGTACCATTTATTAAAACCGGAGGGCTTGCGGACGTGTGTGGTGCACTGCCAAAGGAATTTGACCCTCAGTATTGGGATATTCGTGTGGTAATTCCAAACTATAGTTGTATACCGGAACATTTCCGGAGCCAGTTTGAATATGTAACACATTTTTACATGGGAACAGGTTCTTATATCCCAAGCAAATATGTGGGCGTATTAAAATATGAATTAGATGGAATTACATATTACTTTATTGATAATAAAGAGTATTTTGACTGTTTTTCACCTTATGGAAATATCAGACAGGATATCGAAAAATTCTGTTTCTTTGATAAGGCAGTATTATCTATGCTTCCTGTTATCGGCTTCCAGCCGGATATTATCCATTGTCATGACTGGGAAACAGGTCTCATTCCGGTATATCTGAAAAACGAGTTTCAGGGAGATATGTTCTTCTGGGGTATGAAATCTGTTATGACTATTCATAACTTAAAATTCCAGGGTGTATGGGATATTAAGACCATGCAGGGGTTAACCGGACTTCCGGCATCACTTTTTACACCGGATAAGCTGGAATATAAGAAAGATGCTAATATGTTAAAGGGTGGTCTGGTTTATGCAGACTACATTACCACAGTCAGTGATTCTTATGCCAATGAGATTCAGACAGAATATTATGGGGAAGGTTTAAATGGTCTGCTTTCCGCCCGTCATTATGATATGCAGGGAATTGTAAACGGTATCGATTATCAGGTTTACAACCCGGAAACAGATAATAAGATTTACTGTAACTATGATGCTGAGTCATTCCGTAAAAAGAAAGTCAATAACAAGCTGAAATTGCAGGAAGACTTAGGACTGACCGTAGATAAGAAGAAATATATGATTGGTCTGATTTCCCGTCTGACTGACCAGAAGGGCTTAGATTTGATTAACTTCGTTATCGACCGTATCGTAGATGACTTTACACAGCTTGTAGTAATCGGAACTGGTGAAGGTCAGTATGAGAATATGTTCCGTTATTATGCATGGAAATATCCGGATCGTGTGTCTGCAAATATCTGTTACTCCGATGACCTGGCGCATAAGTTATATGCATCTGCCGATGCCTTCTTAATGCCATCCCGGTTTGAGCCATGTGGACTGACACAGCTTATTTCATTCCGCTACGGAACAGTGCCAATCGTCCGCGAGACTGGTGGATTAAAAGATACTGTTGTTCCATATAATGAATATGAGAATACCGGAGATGGATTCTCATTCAGTAATTACAATGGGGAGGAAATGCTTTCTGTCATTAATTATTCCAAACACATTTTCTTTGACAAGAAGAAACAGTGGAACCAGATTATTGACCGTGGCATGGCAAAAGACTTCTCCTGGAAGAGTTCTAAGTGCCGTTATGAGAACCTTTACAATTATTTAAAGGGCTGGCCGGTATAAAAAAGAATATCATGTAGATAATAAGACAGACAGTGTAAAACTGCCTGTCTTATTTTTTTCGCGAGTAGCGAGAAATAATCCGGACAGAAAGAAGGGAGCATCCGATATGGAGCAGAAAGAAAACAAAGTGCTGCCAAAGAAAAAAGTCCCAAATGTGGAATTGAAAAATGCAGAAAACAAAAATGCAGAATTACAAAATACAGAATCAAAACTAGAAAAAACAGAAAACAAAGAACGGAAAAAAGATGAATCGAAAAAGGAACAGTTAGACGATCAGGAACTGATCAGGGAATCCGGGCAGATTTCCTTATCTGACAGCCGATGGCATCAGAAGATTCATTTATTATCGGTGATTGGTGAGATTGAAGGTCATGAATGTCTTTCTTCCAATACCAAGACAACGAAATATGAGCATGTACTGCCGAAGCTTGCAGAAATAGAAGATTCTGACCAGGTGGATGGTGTTCTTGTGCTTTTGAATACAGTAGGCGGTGATGTGGAATCCGGACTTGCCATTGCAGAAATGCTATCTTCCTTAAGTAAACCGACGGTGTCCCTTGTCTTAGGCGGAAGTCATTCCATTGGTGTGCCGCTGGCGGTTTCAACGGACTATTCTTTTATTGTGCCATCGGGAACCATGGTCATCCATCCGGTGCGTATGAGCGGGACAGTAATCGGAGCACCGCCAACTTATGATTATTTCCAGCAGATGCAGAATCGGATTATTCATTTTATAGCATCTCACAGCAGAGCGGATGAAAAAAGATTAGAGCAGCTCATGATGAATACCACCATGCTGGCAAAGGATCTGGGAACCATTCTTGTAGGAGCGGATGCAGTAAAAGAAGGACTGATTGACGAAGTGGGGGGAATCGACCAGGCACTTCATAAATTGCATGAGATTATACGAGAACAGAAAAACGAATGCCTGTAATGACAAACGCATCAAAATATGGTATACTAATGCACAGTGTTGATAATTTTATACAAGTAACTGTAGTGAGAGATACCAAGGAGGCAGCTATGTCATTATTACAGTCTGTTTTATTAGGTCTGATACAGGGATTAACCGAATTTCTGCCGGTAAGCAGTTCCGGTCATCTGGCAATATTTAAACAGTTTTTTCAAATAGAAACCGGCGGAATGTTTTTTGATATTCTGCTTCACATCGGAACACTGATTGCCGTATTTATTGTATATTATAAGGATATATTCCGCATGATTAAAGAAGGCTTTGCCATTATTGGTGATTCTTTTGTAAATGTGGCAACCTTTTTTAAACGTGTGATAACAAAAGAAGATTTACCATACCGTAAAATCGTGCATAATAGTTACCGGAAATTTGTGATGCTTGTCATTGTTTCCACGATTCCAACCGGAATTATTGGAATTGCAGCGAAAGATCTGGTGTCTGCGGCAGAGCAGATTTTACTGGTTCCTGGAATCTGCCTTATTATTACGGCAGTACTTTTATTTATTGCAGACCGGATTCCGGATGGCGGCAAGACACCAAAGCAGGTAACTTATACCAATGCATTTTTAATCGGTATCAGTCAGGGAATCGCAACCATGCCGGGCTTATCGCGGTCAGGAACCACAATCACAACATGTCTTTCTACCGGAATGACCCGCAAATTTGCGGTAAAATATTCTTTTATCATGTCTATTCCGGCAATACTTGGAGCACTGGTAGTAGAGATTAAGGATGTTGAATTTGCAGCATTACAGTCTGCAGATATTTTAAATTACATAGTTGGAACGCTGGTGGCAGCGATAGTCGGTTATATCTGCATTAAGACCATGCTGGTAGTAGTGCGCAAAAAGAAATTCACGATATTTTCCATCTACTGTCTCATAATGGGACTGGTATCAATTGGAGGATATTTCTATATGTAAACGGGAGATTGAAATGGCAACTGGAACTAGAAAAAAAACAACTCAGAAGAAGAAATCAACGGGAACAACAGCTTCAAAGGCAAGAAAACAACGGGAACAGCAGGAATCCTTCCGGAATGAAGTGATTCTTTGGATTGCACTGGCAGTCTGTATTGTTTTGCTGCTGGCTAATTTTGGAATCGGTGGAAAAATCGGAAGCGGAGTCAGTTCCTTTTTCTTCGGAATATTTGGATTAATGGCATATGTATTCCCAATCTGTTTCTTTTTAGCCGTGGTGTTCGCAGTGTCTAACCGGGAAAATAAAGTAGCAGCAGTCAAAATTGTAGCGGCAGTATTATTTGTATCCTTTTTATGCCTGTTTGTGCAGATGGTAACAGACAGCAGCAAGGAAGCAGGAGCAATATCCGCTTTCCGCTATGGCTTTGAAAATAAGGCTGGTGGCGGTATAATCGGTGGATTATTAGAACAGCTTCTGTGTCCGAATTTTGGTGTGCCGGGTACTTATGTCATTGATATTATCGTTTTGATAATTTCCCTTGTGCTGATTACGGAACGTTCTATTATGAAGGGCATGCAAAAAGGCGGAAAAGTCATTTACGATTCTGCCAAGGATGATGCAATCCGCCGAATGGATGCAGCAAAGGAACGCCGGGAGGAGCGGGAGAAAGAAAGAGAAAAAGAGCAGGCAAGACGGCGGATGGAGAAGAAGGTAAGTGGTGTGGCATTGGATACCAAATTACCATCCCCGGATAAAAAGAAAGTCAAATCAGATGATATTAATGAAATTACTTTGAGTGATATCGAAGATATGCCGGTGGTACAGGAAGAAAATAAAGTTGTGCTTACGGCAGCCAACGGCAGTCAGGGAGTGGAACAGCCGGTATGGCGGGAGCCGGTAATTCACACACTGAATGAGCCGGTGGCAACCATACATAGAACAGAGGTAAAACCGGTAATTGAGCCTGCATTTGAGCCGGAACCTGTTGCAGAAAAGACAGAAAGCTATATGCAAAAAGAACCGGTGCAACCTGCAATGGACGAAGAAAAGCCAAGGAAAAATAAAAAGCAGGATAAGATGGAAATTGAAGATGAAGTAGCGGCAGTAGAAGAATCCATCGTAAAACAGGAAAGTTCCGGTGGCAGATATGTATTCCCGCCGGTAGATTTGCTGAAAAAAGGAAATACAGGTGCTTCTGGTGATACCAGGGATTATCTGAATCAGACAGCAGCAAAATTAAAAGAGACTCTAAAGAATTTTGGAATTAATATTACAATTACGGCTATCAACTGCGGACCAGCAGTAACGAGATATGAATTCCAGCCGGAAATGGGTGTAAAGGTCAGCAAAATCGTAAATTTGTCCGATGATATCAAGATGAATCTTGCGGCGGCGGATATCCGGATTGAAGCACCGATTCCGGGTAAAGCAGCCATTGGTATCGAGGTGCCGAATAAAGAAAGTATTCCGGTTATGTTCCGTGATTTGGTAGAGTCAGAGGAATTTCATGCCAATAAATCACCGATTGCTTTTGCAGCCGGAAAAGATATTGCCGGAAAAGTCATGATTGCGGACATTGCAAAGATGCCGCATCTATTGATTGCAGGAGCTACCGGTTCCGGTAAATCTGTCTGTATCAATACAATTATTATGAGTATTTTGTACCGGGCAGATCCGGAGGATGTAAAGCTTATCATGATTGACCCGAAGGTGGTTGAGTTAAGTGTATACAATGGAATCCCACATCTGTTTATTCCGGTTGTTACAGATCCGAAGAAGGCGGCAGGTGCATTGCACTGGGCGGTAGCTGAAATGACAGACCGTTATCAGAAATTTGCAGAATACGGTGTCCGTGATCTGAAGGGCTATAACCAGAAAATAGAAGGAATCAAAGATATTGATGACCCGGATAAGCCAAAGAAGATGCCGCAGATTGTAATTATTGTGGACGAGCTGGCGGATTTGATGATGGTTGCACCGGGGGATGTGGAAGATGCTATCTGCCGGTTGGCGCAGCTTGCAAGAGCCGCAGGAATCCATCTTGTCATTGCAACACAGCGTCCTTCCGTAAATGTCATTACCGGACTGATTAAAGCAAATATGCCATCCCGAATCGCATTTTCTGTAACGTCCGGTGTGGATTCAAGAACCATTCTTGATATGAACGGTGCGGAAAAGCTTTTAGGAAAAGGCGATATGCTTTATTATCCGCAGGGCTTACAGAAACCGCTTCGTGTACAGGGTGCGTTTGTATCCGATAAAGAGGTATCAGATGTGGTTGAATTCTTAAAGGAACACAATGAGGGAGAAGGCTACAGTAGTGATATTGAAGAGCGGATGAACAATATTTCTGTATCCGCAAGCACTGGTGCTGATGCGGCATCTGGTGATGGAAATGACAGAGATGCTTATTTCTTGGATGCTGCAAAGCTTTTGATTGATAAAGATAAAGGTTCCATCGGAATGATTCAGCGTTATTTTAAAGTTGGTTTTAACCGGGCGGCAAGAATTATGGATCAGCTGGAAGAAGCTGGTGTAGTAGGACCGGATGAAGGGACCAAGCCGCGACAGGTGTTAATGTCTCCGGAACAGCTGGAAGCATTTATTGAAGAGGGTAATTAAGAAAGATTTATAGAATACAATCCATGAGGAGGAAATGAAGATGAAGTCAGATATTGAAATTGCACAGGAAGCAGAACTGGTACATATTAAGGAAGTGGCTGAGAAGCTCGGAATAAACGAGGATGAGCTGGAATTTTACGGAAAATACAAAGCAAAGATTTCCGATGAATTATGGGAGTCTGTAAAAGACAGGGAAGATGGCAAACTGGTTCTTGTAACAGCTATTAACCCGACACCTGCCGGCGAAGGAAAGACCACAACAAGTATCGGACTTGGTGAGGCGATGGCTTTACTTGGTAAAAAAGCGGTACTTGCACTTCGTGAGCCGTCTTTAGGACCGTGCTTTGGAATCAAAGGTGGAGCTGCAGGTGGTGGATATGCGCAGGTAGTTCCGATGGAAGATTTAAATCTGCATTTTACGGGAGATTTCCATGCAATCACATCCGCAAATAACCTGTTGGCAGCATTATTAGATAATCATATCCAGCAGGGCAACCAGCTTGGAATTGACCCACGTCAGGTAGTATGGAAACGTTGTATGGATATGAATGACCGTGCACTTAGAAATATTGTAATCGGTCTTGGAAGCAAGATGGATGGTATGGTACGTGAAGACCATTTCATCATTACAGTGGCATCTGAAATTATGGCTGTTTTATGTTTGGCGGACAATATGGAAGATTTGAAACGCCGTCTGGGCAGAATCATAGTTGCCTATTCCTTTGACGGAAATCCGATTACGGCAGATGATTTACATGCAACCGGTTCTATGGCAGCACTCTTAAAAGATGCCATCAAACCAAATCTGATTCAGACATTAGAGCACAATCCGGCCATTGTTCATGGTGGACCATTTGCAAATATTGCTCATGGATGCAACAGTGTCCGTGCTACAAAGACAGCTTTAAAATTAGGTGATATTGCAATTACAGAGGCCGGTTTTGGTGCTGACCTTGGTGCTGAGAAATTCTTTGATATCAAGTGCCGTAAGGCTGGACTTAAACCGGACGCAGTGGTACTGGTAGCAACCATCCGTGCATTAAAATATAACGGTGGGGTTCCAAAGGCAGACCTTGCAAAAGAAGATTTGGAAAGCTTAAAGAAGGGAATTGTAAACTTAGAGAAACATATCGAGAACCTTCAAAAATTTGGTGTACCGGTAGTAGTTACCTTAAACTCCTTTGTAACCGATACCAAAGAAGAAATTGCATTTGTAGAGAACTTCTGTAAGGAAAGAAACTGTGAATTCGCATTATCTGAAGTATGGGAAAAAGGTGGCGAAGGCGGAATCGAACTTGCAAAGAAAGTACTGGATACTTTAGATCATAAAGAAGCACATTTCAAACCTCTGTATGAGGATGAGATGTCTCTTATGGATAAGATTAAGACGATTGCAACTGAGATTTATGGAGCAGATGATGTAACTTACAGTAAGGCTGCATTAAAAGAATTAAAACATATTGAAGAAATGGGAATGGGCAATTTCCCTGTATGTATGGCAAAGACCCAGTATTCTCTTTCTGATGATGCATCAAAACTTGGCAGACCGACTGGCTTTACCGTAAATGTCCGTGAAGTATATGTATCTGCCGGAGCAGGCTTTGTAGTAGCTATTACCGGCTCTATTATGACCATGCCTGGACTTCCGAAAGTACCGGCTGCAAATAATATTGATGTAACCAATGATGGCGTAATTACAGGATTATTTTAGGAGGTATCATGGCATTATTAATTGATGGAAAAAGAATTTCTGCTGAAATAAAAGATGAATTAAAAGAAGAAGTAGCACAGTTAAAGGAACAGGGAATCACAGGCGCACTTGCTGTAATCCAGGTGGGAAATGACCCTGCATCCAGTGTATATGTCAGAAACAAAAAGCGTGCCTGCGAATATATTGGGATAGATTCTCTTTCTTATGAGCTTCCGGAAGAGACTTCCCAGGATGAATTACTGGCTTTAATCGATAAATTGAATAAAGAAGAACATGTAAAAGGCATTTTGGTACAGCTTCCATTGCCAGAGGGCATTGATGAGGATGCGGTAATCCGTGCCATTTCTCCGAAGAAGGATGTAGATGGTTTCCATCCGGAAAATGTCGGCGCATTGATGATTGGACAGAAAGGATATATTTCCTGCACACCTGCCGGAATCATCCAGCTTCTGAAGCGTTCTGACATTGATATTGAGGGAAAACACTGTGTTATCGTTGGAAGAAGCAATATTGTTGGAAAACCGATGGCAATCTTAATGCTGCGTGAGAATGCAACTGTTACAGTAACGCATTCAAAAACCCGTAATTTAAAGGAAATCTGTAAAGAGGCAGATATTCTGATTGTTGCAATTGGAAAAAAAGAATTTATTGATGCATCCTATGTAAAAGATGGGGCAGTTGTCATTGATGTTGGAATTCATCGTGATGAGAACAATAAACTTTCCGGTGATGTAAAATTTGATGAAGTTGAGCAGCTTTGTAGTGCGATTACACCGGTTCCGGGCGGAGTCGGACCAATGACCATTGCAATGTTAATGAACAACTGTGTGGAATCGATGAGACATGAATAGGAGAAGACGATGAAGTGTGCAAATTGTGGAGCAGAAATAAAATTAGGCTGTGTGTACTGTTCTGTATGTGGAAAAGAAGCACAGATTGTTCCGGATTATAATGTGGAAGAGGATATTTTAAAGGAATTATTAGAAGAAGACGATAAGCCGGATAAGAATGTCTCTTCCAATGAAAAGAAGAAAAAATCTTTGAAAAACAGCCAGAAGAAAAAGAAACAGAAAAGACTTCTGATTACAGTATCAGTTCTGATTACTATTGCAATCATTGGTGTGGTTATTGTTCTGCTGGTGCAGAACAGCCATAAGAAATCTTTTGATTATCAGTATCAGAAGGGAATCAGTTACACGGAAGAGAAAAATTATACCAAGGCATTGACCTATTTTGAACAGGCAGAAAAATTGCAGCCGGATAATGTGGATGTATTACTCCGGATGGCTGATTTGTACCGAATCCGAAAAGATGAAACATCAGAAGAAGCGTATTTGTTACAGATACTTACCCTTGATAAGAACAATGAAGAAGCGTATCAGATGCTGATTGCCTTATATGATAAGCAAAAGGAATATGATAAACTACAGGATTTATATGAACAATCAGACTCTGATAAAATAAAAGCTCTGTTTGATAATTATGAAGTAAAGGCTCCGGAGTTTTCGGAAGAAGCCGGGGAATACAATGATACGATTGAAATTGAACTGATGGCAGACTCAGACTGTACCATTTATTATACGTTAAATGGTGATTCTCCGATTGAAAAGGGAATGGAATATACAGAACCGATTTCTTTAGAGGATGAGAAAGAATATACCATCAAAGCAGTAGCAAAGGACGCAAGAGGCTTTTATAGTGAGATTGCAGAAGCAGATTATGAAATTACTTTTGAAGCTCCGGATTCTGCTAATGTAACACCTGCGGCCGGAACATATTATGATGCGCAGAGCATCAGTATACAGGTTCCCGCTGGTTCCACTGCTTACTATACCTGGGATGGCTCAACACCAACACAGGATTCTGATGTATACAGTGAACCACTTGAAATGCCACAGGGCAATAATGTGTTGTCTATTCTTGTGGTAGATGACCATGGACTGGCAAGCCCGGTGATAAGATATAATTACATTTATCTCCCGGAATAAGCTATGGCAGATGAACAAAGAATGTGTCTTGACACATTCTTGCGCCTGCGGCGGTCGCTTGCGACATCTACCTTATACGCCGCAGTGCGCATCCTCGCGGAGCATTTTTTACTTTACGGGAAAGCAATTAAAAAATCCCCGGAACGAAGGCAGATAAGAAACATTCTTATCTGCCTTCGTTCCGGGGATTTTAAAAATTAGTCTTCTTTTACAAATTCAATGACACCCTTGTCAAGTCTGGATACTCTTGCTAAAGAATAAACATCGATGCCCTGTTCCTCCAATTTTTCACGACCAGGCTGGAATGCTTTTTCAATTAAGACACTGACACCTGCGATGGTGGCATGTGCTTTACGGATTAGGCGGATAGCACCGGTAGCAGCTTCGCCGTTGGCAAGGAAATCATCCACGATAAGAATGTGGTCATTTTCGCTGATGTATTTTGCGGAAATGGTTAATTCATAGCTGGTTCCTTTGGTATAAGAAGTTACAACAGTCTGATATAAATCATGATTTAAAATTTTAGAAGGCTGTTTCTTTAAAATAACAAGTGGAACGCCTAATGCTTCTGCAGCCATAAGAGCCGGAGCAATACCGGAGCTTTCGATGGTAGCAATACGTGTGATACCTTTTCCTTTATAATGTTCTGCAATATCTTTGCCCATTTTCTTCATTAATTCAGGATCCACCTGATGATTAATAAAGCTGTCAACCTTTAAAATGTTTTCGCTTTCTGCGATTCCTTCTGCAAGAATTTTGTCTTCTAATAATTTCATTTTGTTACTCCTTTGATTGTATTATATTTAAGCAGAAATCTGCTGTTTATTCATTGTTGTCTGAATAGTAAGCGGCATAAATCTTTTCTAAGATATGTTCTTCATAATCCTCCGGCAGACCGGCAAATTTAGCATGAAGAAGTGCGGCAATTTTGTCGGAACGGATAAAGTAACGCTGCTCCATGGAAGGCTCGCTGTCAGCACCACTGACATGGTCGATTTCTTCCGCAGTATAGTTTGAAGAGAACCATTCCATAATTTCGCTGGTGCGTCTGCTTTCCATATCTGCATCCGCAGACATCTGGTTGATTTTACGGAAATGTGTAATTCCGATTCCAAGAAAAATAACAAACAGAACAGACATTACAACAATCATAATAACACGCATATAATCAGCCATTGGTAATTTGATGATGTCCAGAGCAAAAAGAATGACAAAAATCAGACCGGCAATTCCAACACCAAGGAATGTATAAGCGGTAGAACGATTATCTTCCAGCTGGGCATCTTTCTCCTTGTATACCATGTTATGTACCTGACCTTTCGTTATAATAATACTATTATAAGTGATTTTATCCGACGATACAATAACCTTGTCTGTATTTCTGAAATAAGGTATACTGCAAGTATGAAGATAACAATATTATGCGTAGGAAAAATCAAAGAAAAATATTTCAGGGATGCCATTGCCGAGTACGAAAAAAGACTGGGCAGATACTGTAAGCTTGAAATTGTGGAAGTGGCAGATGAGAAAACACCGGATGGAGCATCCGGGGCAGAGGAACAGCAGATTCGTCGTAAAGAGGGGGAACGTCTTTTAAAATATTTAGAAGGAAAGAACTGCTACGTCATTGCCCTTGCAATCAACGGAAAAATGCTGGATTCTGTTGCTTTATCGGAAAAAATCAGTGACTTGATGGTAAAGGGCAACAGCCATATCGTTCTTGTGATCGGAGGCTCCCTTGGAATTGCGGATGAAGTATTAAAACGTGCAGATGAAAAAATAAGCTTTTCGAAGATGACATTTCCGCACCAGCTGATGCGTGTTATTTTATTGGAGCAGTTATACCGGAGCTATCGGATTATCAATCATGAACCGTATCACAAATAAGCAACCGTATCATAAATAGAAGAAACGGATAAAAGGAGGAGATTTTATGAGGATGTACGACCTCATTTTAAAGAAAAAGGAAGGAGCTGCTTTAAGCAAAGAAGAAATCCAGTGGATGATAAATGCATTTACAACCGGTGAAATTCCAGATTATCAGATGTCAGCCATGCTGATGGCAATCTGTTTTCAGGGAATGAATCACGATGAGACACTGGCATTAACACTTGCTATGCGGGATAGCGGAGATGTGCTTGATTTATCCGGTATTAAAGGCGTAAAGGTGGATAAACACAGCACTGGTGGTGTGGGAGATAAGACCTCTCTGATTCTGACACCAATCATTGCTGCACTGGGTGTTCCGGTAGCAAAAATGTCCGGAAGAGGATTGGGTCATACCGGTGGAACCATTGATAAGTTAGAATGTTTTGAAGGATTCAGCACTTCCATATCAGAAGAAGCCTTTTTAAAGCAGGTATCAGAGGTTGGCGTTGCAATTGCTGGACAGACTGCTAATCTTGCACCAGCAGATAAGAAGCTGTATGCACTCCGGGATGTCACTGCTACGGTAGCGGAGAAATCCTTAATTGCCAGCAGCATTATGAGTAAGAAATTAGCCAGCGGATCGGATGCTATTGTCCTTGACGTAAAGACCGGAAACGGTGCATTCATGCAGACTGTGGAAAAGGCAGAGGAACTTGCCCGGATTATGGTGGCCATCGGAAATGGTGCTGGAAAGAAAACTTATGCGGTTATTACAGATATGTCACAGCCCCTTGGCAATACAGTAGGCAATATTGTGGAAGTGCAGGAAGCCATTGAAGCATTGAATGGAAAAGGGCCAAAGGATCTGATGGATGTTGTCTATGCATTAGGGTATCTTATGTTAAAGGCTGCCGGTGTAGCAGAAGATGAAAACGAAGCAAGAACAATGATGGAGAAAGTCATTGCAAGCGGAAAAGCACTGGATAAATTTGCAGACTTTGTAGAAGCACAGGGTGGCAGAAAGGAACAGGTTTATCATCCGCAGTTATTGGCAAAAGCAGCAATTACAGAAACCATCACCGCACCGGAAGATGGATATGTAGAAGCTTTAAATGCTATGGCAATTGGAACTGCCTGCATGAGCCTTGGCGGCGGCAGAGAGACAAAGGAGAGTCAGATTGATTTAACTGCCGGTATCCGCCTTAAGAAAAAAATAGGAGACAGCGTAAAAAAAGGAGAATGTCTGGCCGAATTATATGGTAATGATGCAGCAAAATGCAACGATGCAAAGGTACTGGTTCAAAATGCATTTCTTTTCAGTAAAGAGCCACTGGATGCACCGGAAACAGTTTTAAAATATATTACCGCATAGAAAAGAAAAAAACTCATATAGTTATATATGAGGAAAAACAATAAGAAAGAGTTAAAAAAAGATTTTAAAAATCATATGGTGGAATCCTTAGAACTGCCGAAAGACTTAGTCTACCGGGCAGCAATTGTAACCGTTATGGGTAACAGGGAACTGCTGTTGGAAAATTATAAGGGAATCTTAGAATACGAGAAAGAATATATCAGGATTCAGGCGAAAAGCTGCCGGATTCTTGTTCGTGGGAAAAATCTCAACATTTCCTATTATACGAATGAAGAGATGAAAATAACAGGAATCATCCAAAGTATTGAGTATGAATAGAGGTTTTCTATGACAACACTTTCCCTGCTTAAATATATAGGCGGTTACCTTGAGGTAGTCTTAAGTGGTTATGCTCCGGAACGATTTTTAAATCTGTGTGGCAATCACAATATTTTAATCTGGAATCTTCGAAAAGAGGAAGATGTTTATCGCTTTTTTATCAGCATTCGTGCATTTTGGAGTATCCGTCCGTTCGTAAGCAAGACCGGATGCAGGATTCGGATTCTGCGCAAAATAGGATTTCCGTTCTGGATGAACCGTTACCGGAAACGAAAATGCTTCCTGATGGGAGTAATTCTCGCAGCTGGTCTGGTGTGGTTTTTATCACGATTTATCTGGAATGTGGAGGTAGATGGTAATTCATCTGTTACGACAGAAACCGTTTTAACATTTCTTGATGAGGAGGATTGTGGTTACGGAGACCGGATTCGTACAATTGACTGCGAACAGTTAGAACGGGATCTGCGGGCACAGTTTCCGGAAATCATCTGGGCATCGGTACAGATTTACGGAACGAAAATGACGGTATTAATCAAGGAAAATCTGGTACAGCAGGAAGCAATGGAAGAATTGCCGTATGAAGCTTCAGACCTGATAGCAGAAGAGGATGCGACAGTGGAATCCATTATTACAAGAAATGGAACCCCACTAGTAAAGAACGGCGATGCAGTAAAGGCAGGAGATATATTAGTAAGTGGCAGGATTGATTTGACCAATGACAGCGGGGAACGGTATTCCTATGAATATTGCAATGCAGATGCGGATATATATCTACTGACGGAATATCCCTACCATGATAAATTTTCCCTTGCCCACGAAGAAAAAAGAATGACCGGTGCAGAAAAGAAACGGTATTCCATTGATTTCTTTGGAAAAGTAATAACACTTCCGGCATTAAGCGGTGAATTTGAATGTGCAGACAAAACCACGGATTATAAGCAGCTTTGCCTCCATGGGGACTTTTATCTGCCACTTGGAATCTATTATAGTACTTTAAAAGAGTATCGGACAGAACAGGAAATTTATACGAAAGAGCAGGCAGAAGCGGTTGCTACAGAAAATTTTAATATTTATTTGTCACATTTAGCAGAAAAAAATATTCAAATTTTAGAAAAAAATGTTATTATAGATATGGACGATAAAAACTGTATCATGGAAGGAATCATCAAAGTGCGCACAAAAGCTGCTTTAAGGCACGAAACGGAACAGCTTACAGCACCTGATACAGAAGACACAGAGGAAGGGCTAGTATTAAATGAGCTTGAATGAAACAAGAATTGATATACCGGCAGAGCATGTTTCCAATATTTTCGGACAATTTGACCATAATATAAAATTGATTGAACGGACCTTAAATGTTACGGTAGTGCCCCGCAATGAAGGAATCAAAGTCATTGGAGATACCGCAAATGTAGAGGGTGCATGCAAGGTGTTTTCGGAACTTTTACAACTGGCAGAGAGAGGAAACATGATTGATGAGCAGAAGGTTGCATATACACTTTCTCTTTTGGGAGAACATAAGGAAGGCTCGTTGGTAGAAATCGATAAGGACTGCATCTGCCATACGATAAACGGCAAACCGGTGAAACCAAAGACTTTAGGCCAGAAGGCTTATGTGGATGCCATCCGTAAGCAGATGATTGTATTTGGAATCGGGCCTGCCGGAACCGGAAAGACTTATCTTGCCATGGCCATGGCAATTACTGCATTTAAGAATGAAGAAGTAAATCGTATTATTTTAACCCGTCCTGCAATTGAAGCCGGTGAGAAATTAGGATTTCTTCCGGGAGATTTACAGAGCAAGGTAGATCCGTATCTTCGCCCGCTGTATGATGCACTGTATCAGATTATGGGAGCAGAAAGCTTTCAGCGGAATATGGAAAAGGGACTTATTGAGGTCGCACCATTGGCTTATATGAGAGGCCGTACCTTAGATAATGCATTTATTATCTTGGATGAGGCACAGAATACTACACCGGCACAGATGAAGATGTTTTTAACACGTATTGGATTTGGTTCCAAGGTTGTGGTGACCGGAGATGCTACCCAGAAGGATCTGGCTCCGGGAACGAAGTCGGGACTGGATGTGGCATTACGTGTACTTCGCAATGTAGATGAGATATCCGTCTGTAAATTGACCAGCGCTGACGTAGTAAGACATCCTTTGGTACAGAAGATTGTAAAAGCCTATGACGATTATGAATCAAAAGCAAATAAAAGAACGAAAAGAGTAACGAAAAATGAAGGAAGATAGATTTTCACCCAAAAGAATGATTCGTATGCTGGGAATCCTTATTTCCGTTGCGATTTATTCTGTTTTTCTGGCAATAATCTGCAAGTTTACCATAGACCGTGTACTGGTGCTTGTTTTTATAAATGCTTTATATCTGCCATTGCTGATTGCAGTGATTGAAATGGAACGTATCAGAGGGCATCTGAACCGGAATGAAAAAAGTGATTTTCATCAGCTGTTTCTTTGCTTTCTTGCAGCAGCAGCCTGTTATGTGGGTTTCTTTTTTATGCCGGCATATATGGCACCGGTCATGATTCCGGTCATGATTCTTTCCTGTGGCGGAAATGAGCTGATTGGTATTTTAGGTGGAATTTATTTTAATACACTGCTTTGCATGTGTTCCAGCGGCAGTTTTTATGAATATGCGGCATATACTATGCTGACGGTACTTTCCGGAATTCTGCTTATGGTAATCAGCCAGAAAAAATATAAAATTTATGGATGCATCATGACAGTTGCATTGTCGTTTGCTGTTCCGAGTATCTTCTATTACATCAGCAGCTTTGAAATCAATTATCATCAGTACTTATCCGCAGGATGCAGCATGATACTGACTGCAGTTTTTTCGTACTTTTTTGCAGACAGGCTGTATTATTATACGAAGCATGAAAAAGAACGTACTTTAGCTGAAATTATTGCAGAAAATTTTCCGCTGGTACAGGAGATTAAAAACTATTCGGAAATTGATTATGCACATGCCCGTAAAGTTTCGAGTGTGGCAGAAGAATGTGCAAAGGAGCTTGGGGCAGATGATAAAACGGTAGCTGCGGCAGGATTTTACTACCGGATTGGCAAGCTGGAGGGAGAACCATTTGTAGAAAATGGAGTTCGTCTTGCTGAGATTAACTGTTTCCCGAAAAACGTGGTTAAGATTCTAAGTGAATACAATGGTGAATTAAATGCTATTAGTTCTATAGAGTCCGCAATCGTACATATTGTGGACAGTATTGTTACCAAATTTGAACTTTTGGACAAGGAAACCGTGAAGAACAGCTGGAATCATGATATTATTATTTATCAGACATTAAACGAAAAATCGGCTGCCGGATTATATGATGAAGCGAATCTTGGCATGAACCAGTTTATTAAAATCAGAGAGTTTTTAACGAAAGGAGCGGATTTGTTTTGAGCCTTGCGATAGAAAAAGAAGCGGAGGTTACCTTCGATTTTGATTATGAAACACTTGCAAAAGATGTAATATCGTTTACAATGGAACATGAGCATTTTCCTTTTGAAGCAGAAATCAGTCTTACACTGACAGATAACGAAGGTATCTGGAAGGTTAATAAAGAGTTCCGGGAGATAGACCGCCCGACGGACGTTTTATCCTTTCCAATGTTAGAATATGATGTACCGGGAGATTTTTCCCAGATAGAGAATCAGACGGAAGATTGCTTTAATCCGGATACAGGGGAAATTCTGCTGGGGGATATTATTATTTCTGTGGACAAGGTCAGGGAACAGGCAGAGGAATATGGCCACAGTATGCAAAGAGAATTTGCATTTCTGATTGTACATAGTATGCTGCATCTGTTTGGTTACGACCACATGGAAGAGCAGGAAGCTGCAGTGATGGAAGGAAAGCAGCGCGAGATTTTAGAATGCTTAAATATTTTAAGATAAAAATGGAGGAACATCATGAAAAAGAGATTAAGTATTGTTTTATGTATGACACTGATGGCGACCAGTCTTTTAGCTGGATGTAAGAAAAAAGAGGAAGCTCCGGAACCGACAGAAACCGTTTCTGAAGCAGAACCTGAAACCGAAACTGAAACCAGCAAAGATGGTATGGCAAGAAGTTACCTGACCGGTGAATGGATTGATAAAGATTTAGCAAAGAAGAAACCGGTTGCAATCATGATTGGAAATACCAATGATGCATTGCCACAGTATGGACTGTCGCAGGCAGACGTACTTTACGAAGCTCCTGCTGAAGGAGGAATTACCCGTCTGATGCCAATTTTCCAGGATTACTCCGGATTAGACAAGATTGGTTCTGTAAGAAGCTGTCGTCACTACTATGCATATTATGCGATGGAATTTGATGCAATTTATGTTCATTACGGACAGGCAATTTACGCAACTGAGCTGTTAGAGAGTGGCAAAGTTGAGGACTTAAATGGTTTAGAGGGTGCCATTGATTCTGCTACTTTCTATCGTGACAAGTCAAGAAAGGCTCCACACAATGCATTTGTAAGCACAGATGGTCTTGATGCCGGAATTGAATTAAAAGGTTATGATACCGAGCTGCCTTCCGATTATGAAGGACATTATCAGTTTAATGAAGATGATGAAAAAGAAATTGAACTTACAGATGGAGCAGATGCAGCAGTGGTTCAGCCGGGATATTATGTAAACAACCCTTGGTTTGTCTATAACAGTGAAGATGGTTTATACTATCGTTTCCAGTATAAAAAAGAGCATATGGATGAAAATACAGGCACACAGCTTGCATTTAAGAACATTCTGCTTCAGTACTGCGATTATACCAAGTTAGATGATGCACACGGTTATCTGGATGTTGAGAGCACCGGTGAAGGAACCGGAAAATATATTACTAACGGTAAAGTAATTGATGTGACATGGAAGAAAGCAAGCGAAAACGAGCCAACCAGATACTATGACGCTTCTGGAAATGAAATCACATTAAATCAGGGCAAAACCATGGTATGTGTATTGTTAAATGATATGGAGAAGAAATTAAATATCTATGCAACAGAAGATGAGTTTACACCACCTTCCGCAAAATAATTATTTCGAAAATTACTTGAGGTAAATTTATGAGTTCAGGAAAAAAGAGTGACTCCAACTTTTTAGTACAGGGTTCCATTCTTGCAATTGCCTCTATAGTCAGCAGGATAATTGGTCTGCTCTATCGTATCCCGATGACCAATATCATCGGAGATACCGGTAACAGTTATTACAGTGCAGCCTTTGAAATTTATAATATCCTGCTGATTATTTCTGCATACAGCCTGCCATTGGCGGTATCCAAGCTGGTATCTGCCCGTGTCTCGAAGGGGCAAAGAAAAAATGCATATCGAATTGTAAAAGGTGCCCTGCTTTTAGCAACCGGTACCGGACTTACTGCAAGTTTGATTCTTTTCTTTGGTGCGTCATTCTTCACAAACATGCTGAATACGCCCCTTAGTATTTTTGCGTTGAAGGTTCTGGCACCGACAATACTGGTAGTTGCTGTATTAGGAGTCTTACGTGGATTTTTCCAGGGACTTGGTACCATGATGCCGAGTGCCATTTCACAGATTATCGAACAGATTGTCAATGCGATTGTCAGTATTGCAGCTGCCTATATCCTCTATGGATATGGGGCAAGAATCGGAGCAGTGCTTGGAAATAAAGAAAAGTATGGCTCTGCTTACGGTGCGGCAGGTGGAACACTGGGTACCAATATGGGAGCAGTGTTTGCACTTTTATTCCTTGGAATGTTGTTTCTGGCATACAAACGTATTTTTAAACGACAGATGCGCCGGGATACCAGCAGCAAAACAGAATCCTATCAGAACGTCTTTCGTGTACTGATTATGACCATTGTTCCGGTACTTTTAAGTACCACAATTTATAATATCAGTGCAATTTTAGATCAGGGTATCTATAAGAACGTAGCAGAATTACAGGGCTATAAGCCGGATGATATTGATGTCTGGTGGGGAATCTTCTCCGGAAAATATAAGACTATTATCAATATTCCGATTTCCATTGCTTCTGCGATGGCGGCTTCCTGTGTACCAAATCTTACCGGTGCGTATGCAAGAAGGGACAGAGAGTCCGTACGAAGCCAGATTAATATTGCAATCCGCTTTATTATGGTAATTGCATTCCCTTGTACCCTTGGAATTGCAGTGCTGTCAGGACCGATATTAAAGTTGCTGCATCTTTATGGCAGCACCGGAACTACTGCAGCAACCATGCTTACAACGGGAGCTGTTGCAATTTTGTTCTATTCTCTTTCCACATTATCTAATGGATTGTTACAGGGGATTAACCGGATGAGAGAGCCTGTTAAAAATGCGGCTATCGCATTGGGACTGCATCTGATTGTACTATTGGTGATGATGTTTGGTTTACATCTTGGTATTTATGCAGTGGTATATTCCAATGCATTATTTGCATTCTTTATGTGCCTCTTTAATGCAATGTCTTTACGGAAATACAGTGGTTATCGTCAGGAAATTGTGAAAACTTTCTTAATCCCGGTGGCAGCTTCTGCCATTATGGGCGTCGTAGTCTTTGGCGTTTACAATGGTATTTTTGCTATAATTAAAGTAAATGCGGTTGCAGCCATACTTGCCATTGGAATTGGTGCTGTTGTATACGGTGCAATGCTTTTATTATTAAAAGGCTTAAGTGAGGAAGAATTAAAGAAATTCCCGAAGGGATACCTTTTCGTCCGTATTGCCAAGAAATTACATTTATTATAAAAATGCAATAAAAGGGCAAAACATAGAATTCTTGAAAAAATTGTATAAAAAGAAAAAACCTGCGCATACTGTTTGTGGTGATGAATATGAAAAACACAAAACGTATGCGCACTTTTTTCCTTGGAGCACTGGTATTATCTATCTCTGCATGGATTGGTGGAAGACAGTATTATCTGAAACTGAATGAAAAAGAACAGGAAAAAATAATAGAGATTCAGGAAGCTGATACGGAGCAATTCGAGGATAGCGTGGAAAGTGCAAACATTCAGAATAAAAAAGCATTTGTTATCCGGGAAGAGGACGGGTACCTGAATGTCTATTTCGGCGAAGAGGATGCCTTATACATGTATACTGGAATTGCGTATCAGGGACTGCCGGAAGAATTGAAAAAAGAAATCAGCAATGGGAAAACCTTTGATACACTGGAAGATTTATACCGTTTCTTAGAAAGCTATTCCAGTTAAAAAGTTGATTGTTTCAGACTGTTATGATACAATCTAAAAGGCTGAATAGGTCTGATTGCATAGCAGTCCAAAAGAAATAGAGAGAAGAGTAAATAACTGGCATGAGTAAGCATACAGAACGCATAGGTGTCGTTGTGGTCGGTGGAGGTGCTGCCGGATTGGTGGCAGCCATTATGGCGGCACGAAACGGTGCAAAAGTTCTTATTTTAGAGCACAACGAAGTACCTGGTAAGAAGATTTTAGCAACCGGAAACGGTAAATGTAATTATACAAATAAAGTGCAGGGTGTGGACAAATATTACGGACAGAACCCTGCTTTTGTTGCACCTGTATTTGAGCAGTTTGGACTGGAAGAGACACTGCAGTTCTTTAAAGAACTTGGCATATATCCAAAGGAGCGTAACGGCGGATATTATCCTCAGAGCGAGCAGGCAACTGCAATCAGGGATGTGTTGCTGATGGAATTAAAGAAACAGAACGTTGCAATGGTCTGTGGCTGTGGCATAAGAGGCATAGAAAAGACCGCAAAGGGCTTCACTTTTCATACCAAGGGCGGTGATTTTTATGCAACAAAATGCATAATGGCAACCGGTGGTAAGACCTTAAAGAAAAGTGGCAGTGACGGAAGCGGTTTCCTATATCTTGAAAGTCTGGGACATCATATCATAGATTTAGTACCGGGGCTTATCGGATTGAAGGGAAAACAGTCATTTTTTGTTGATATTGCAGGAATTCGTGCAGATGCGAAGGTTGATTTATACATAGAAAATGCGTATGTATGCAGTGAACGGGGTGAATTGCAGCTTACGAATTATGGAATATCCGGCATTCCGGTATTTCAGCTTTCAAGAGTTGCCACAAGAGCGTTATCAGAGCAGAAAAAAGTCTATGCGACACTTAATTTTGTGCCATTCTGGGAGAAAGAACAGTGCTTAACCTATTTCAAGGAAAGATTTAAGGAAGCAGATGAAAAACGCATCGGGGAAGCCTTAATCGGCTTTTTCCCGGAAAAATTAATTCCGGTATTATTAGAAGAGCCACATATAAAAGCTTCAAAATATGCGAACCGGCTGCAGGCAGAAGAAATAGAGAGATTTGTAGATACGGCACAGGGACTCCGGGTGGATATTACTGACTGGAATACCTTTGATACGGCACAGGTGACTGCCGGTGGCGTAGATACTGATGAAATAGATGCAGAAACCATGGAGTCAAAGCTTTGTCCGGGACTTTATTTTGCCGGAGAAATGGTAGATATTGACGGAATCTGTGGTGGTTATAATTTGCAATGGGCATGGAGCAGCGGTGCAGTAGCCGGGATACATGCGGCAAGGGAGTTATCATGATACGAGTAAATCAGTTAAAGCTTCCGATTGAACATTCGGAAGAGATGTTAAGAAGACAGATTATCAAAACACTTCGTCTAAAAAATGAAAAGGATCTGATTCATTATCAGATTCGAAAGCAATCCATTGATGCAAGAAAGAAAAATGAACTCTCCTTTGTATACACAGTGGATGTGGAAGTAAAGCAGGGAGATACGATTTTACATAAGAATAAAAATGCCAATATCATTAAAGCAAAAGATATACATTATCATTTCCCGGCTGCCGGAGAGAAACAGCTGTCCCACAGACCGGTTATTGTAGGAAGCGGCCCGGCTGGAATGTTCTGTGCTTATGAACTGGCAAAGCATGGCTATTGTCCAATTATTTTGGAGCGTGGAAGCAGTGTGGAAGAGCGAACCGCTGAAGTAGAACGTTTCTGGAAGGATGGCATCTTAAATCCAAAGACCAATGTACAGTTTGGAGAAGGCGGAGCAGGTACTTTTTCCGATGGTAAATTAAATACGCTGGTAAAAGATGTGGCAGGAAGAAACCGGGAAGTGTTAGAAATCTTTGTGAAAATGGGCGCTCCGGAAGAAATTTTATATATAAATAAGCCACATATCGGAACTGATATTTTAAAAACAGTCGTAAAAAACATCCGGCTGGAAATTGAAAGAATGGGTGGAACTTACTGCTTTTTCAGTCAGCTTACAGACATTACGCTGAATGGGAAGAAAGATAAAGTAGAAGCCATCCGGATTAATAGCGAAAAGGAAACCGCAACAGATGTTCTGGTTCTGGCAATCGGACATTCCGCAAGAGATACTTTTCCAATGTTACAGGAAGCGGGCCTTAAGATGGAAGCCAAAGCATTTGCGGTGGGATTTCGTGTAGAGCATCCACAGACCATGATTGATGCATGCCAGTATAACGGACATAAAAATGCCCTGCTGCCTGCTGCATCCTATAAGCTGACCGCAAATCTTGAAAATCACCGCGGGGTATATTCTTTCTGTATGTGTCCGGGTGGTTATGTCGTAAATGCTTCTTCGGAGGAAGGTATGCTGGCAGTCAATGGCATGAGCTATCATGCAAGAGCCGGGCAGAATGCCAACAGTGCCATTATCGTATCGGTTCGACCGGATGATTTTGAAGGGGATGGACCGTTAGCTGGGATTGCGTTTCAGCGGAAATTGGAAAAAAATGCCTATCGCATTGGAAACGGAGCAATTCCGCAGCAGCTTTATGGAGATTTTAAAGAAAATCGCATATCCACAGGATATGGGGATTTTGAAAGTACCACAAAGGGTGCACATATATTTGCAAATCTCAGGGAAATTTTCCCAAAAGAATTAGCAACATCTTTTCAGGCAGGAATGGAGTTCTTTCCGAAATACATTCCGGACTATAACAGGGAGGATGCCATTTTATCCGGCGTGGAGAGCCGAACTTCCTCTCCGGTGCGGATTACAAGGAATGAATCCTTTGAAAGTAATATTGCAGGCATTTACCCTTGCGGAGAAGGTGCCGGTTATGCCGGCGGTATTATGTCAGCAGCCATGGACGGATTGAAAGTAGCAGAAGCAATTGCCGGAAAATATGCAAGACTTAAAATAGATTAAAACAACAGGTGTTTTGAAACAGAAAAGGAGATACAGAACATTGACGGAATATACACCAATGATGCAGCATTATTTAAAAACACATGAAGAATACAAGGACTGTATTTTATTTTATCGTCTGGGTGACTTTTATGAAATGTTTTTTGATGATGCAAAGGTTGTATCAAAAGAATTAGAGCTTACCTTAACCGGAAAGAGCTGTGGTGCAGAGGAACGGGCACCCATGTGCGGAATCCCATATCATGCAGCAGAAACTTATCTGACCAGACTGGTGAAAAAAGGTTATAAGGTTGCTATCTGTGAGCAGGTGGAAGACCCGAAGCTTGCCAAGGGAATGGTAAAGCGTGAAGTAACAAGAGTTGTAACGCCGGGAACTACCTTAAATGCACAGGCACTGGATGAAACGAAAAATAATTATATCATGTGTATCGCATATATCGGTGACCATTATGGTATTTCTTCTGCGGATATTACCACCGGAGACTATTATGTGACAGAAGTGGATTCGGAACGGAAATTATTAGATGAAGTCAATAAATACCAGCCGACAGAAATTATCTGCAATGAGGCATTTTATATCAGCGGAATTGATATTGATGATATGAAAAACCGTATGGGAATCGTAGTTTATTCTCTGGATGCATGGTATTTTTCTGATGAGACAGCACAGATGACTTTAAAGGATCATTTTAAAGTCAGGGATTTAGAAGGACTTGGTCTTGCAGATTATGACAGCGGTGTCATTGCAGCCGGTGCATTATTAAAATACCTTTACGAGACACAGAAAACAACCCTTTCCAATCTGGTGGCAATTCATCCGTATACCACCGGAAAATTCATGATTATTGACAGTTCTACCAGACGAAACCTGGAACTGGTGGAAACGCTTCGAGAGAAACAAAAACGCGGTTCGCTCCTTTGGGTATTGGATAAGACCAGGACAGCCATGGGGGCAAGAACCTTAAGAAGCTTTGTGGAACAGCCATTAATTGAGCGTGCGGAAATAGAAGAACGTTATGATGCCATTGACGAATTTAATACCAATGCCATCACAAGAGAAGAAATCCGGGAATATTTAAATCCGGTCTATGATCTGGAGCGGTTGATTACCCGTGTTACCTATCAGACTGCAAATCCAAGGGATTTGATAGCATTTCGCAATTCCATACATATGCTGCCGCCGATTAAAACGCTGATGAGTGATTTTCAGTCACCACTTTTAAAGCGTTTATATGAGCAGCTGGACACGTTGGATGAATTATACGAATTAATCGAACGCTCCATTGCGGAAGAACCGCCCCTTACCCTTCATGACGGCGGCATCTTAAAAGAGGGCTATAACGAAGAGGTGGACCGCCTGCGGAAAGCCAAGACAGATGGAAAGAGCTGGCTTGCTGATTTGGAGGCAAAAGAGCGGGAGAAAACAGGAATCAAGAATCTGAAAATCAAATATAACAAAGTATTTGGCTATTATCTTGAAGTAACCAATTCCTTTAAAGACCTGGTGCCGGACTATTTCACCAGAAAGCAGACTCTGGCAAATGCCGAGCGTTTTATCACACCGGAATTAAAAGAATTAGAGGATGTTATCTTAGGCGCAGAAGACAAGCTGATTGTCTTAGAATATGAACTGTTCCGGGAAGTCCGCCAGAAGGTGGCGGATGAAGTGGTCCGTATCCAGAAGACCGCCAAAGCAGTGGCACAGATTGATGTATTTGCATCTCTTGCAACGGTAGCAGAACAGAATAATTACTGCCGTCCGAAATTAAACGAAAAAGGTCTTATCGACATCAAAGACGGCAGACATCCGGTCGTAGAACGGATGATTCAGAATGAAATGTTTGTGGCAAATGATACTTATCTTGATAATGGCAGCAACCGTGTGTCCATTATTACCGGTCCGAATATGGCAGGAAAGTCCACCTATATGCGACAGAGTGCGTTGATTGTACTGATGGCTCAAATCGGAAGCTTTGTTCCGGCAAAATCAGCCAAAATTGGAATTGTAGACCGTATTTTTACCAGAGTAGGGGCTTCTGATGACCTCGCCAGCGGACAGAGTACCTTTATGGTTGAAATGTCAGAAGTGGCAAACATATTACGGAATGCCACTTCCAACAGTCTTTTGATTTTAGATGAAATCGGACGTGGAACCAGTACCTTTGATGGATTGAGTATTGCCTGGGCAGTGGTAGAGCATATCAGTAATCCAAGGCTTCTTGGCGCAAAGACATTATTTGCAACCCATTATCATGAACTGACGGAGCTGGAAGGCAAATTAAACAGCGTAAATAACTACTGCATTGCAGTAAAAGAAAAGGGTGATGATATCGTTTTCCTGCGCAAGATTGTAAAAGGCGGAGCTGATAAGAGTTACGGTATCCAGGTAGCAAAGCTTGCGGGAGTGCCGGATAATGTCATTGAACGTGCCAAAGAAATTGTAGAAGAATTAAGTAATAATGATATTACGGAAATCGTTCAGAATATCAGTGCGGAGGGAAGCAGTAAACGCAGCAAACCGAAGTTAGACGAGGTGGATTTAGAACAGATTTCACTGCTTGATACCATGGACAACGATACGATATTAAACGAATTAAAAGAACTGGATTTGGGTCAGATGACACCAATCGAAGCAATGAATAAGTTATACGAATTACAGAATAAAGTGAAAAACAGATGGTAAAGGAGGTGGATGGCGTTATGCCACAGATTGCACTGTTAAGTCAGGAAACAATTGATAAAATTGCGGCAGGAGAAGTCATCGAACGACCAAGCTCGGTGGTAAAGGAGTTAGTGGAAAATGCGATAGATGCAGGTTCCAGTGCAGTAACGGTTGAAATCAAAGAAGGTGGAATATCCTTTATCCGTATTTCGGACAATGGTTGCGGAATCGAAAGGGAACAGATTCCTTTGGCATTTTTGCGTCATTCCACCAGTAAGATTAAATCCGTAGAAGATTTGTTTACCGTTACATCCTTAGGGTTCCGAGGTGAAGCATTATCAAGTATCGCAGCAGTAAGTCAGGTGGAACTCATTACAAAGACGAACGGTGATTTTACCGGTTCCCGTTATCTCATTGAAGGCTCAAAGGAAGTCTCTTTAGAAGAAATCGGTGCGCCGGATGGAACCACTTTTATTGTACGGAATCTTTTTTATAATACACCGGCAAGAAAGAAATTCTTAAAATCCGCCCAGACAGAAGGCACCTATATTCATGAACTGATGCAGCGGATGATTTTATCCCATCCAGACGTAGCTTTCAAATTTATTATGAATAATCAGGTAAAACTGCAGTCTTCCGGAAATGGAAATATCAAGGATATTATCTACCATTTATACGGAAGGGATATTACAAAAGCACTGCTTCCGATTGCACATGAAAGCGAGCTTTTTAAAGTCAGTGGATTTATTGGAAAGCCGATGATTTCCAGAGGAAACCGGGGCTACGAATTATATTTTGTCAATGGCAGATTTATCCGGAGCCAGATTTTATCCAAAGCTATAGAGGATGCCTTTAAACCGTTTCTGATGCAGCATCAGTATCCCTTTACGGTACTTTATTTTGAGATTGACAGCAGTCTTTTGGATGTAAATGTGCATCCCACCAAGATGGAACTTCGCTTTTCCAACCAGCAGGAGCTGTACCGGGAAGTGCAGAGTATTTTATCGGCAGCGCTAGTGCACCGTGATATTATACCGGAAGTTCCGGTGGATACACCAAAGAAAAACGAGATGGAAGTTCCTAAGATAGAGAAGGTAATGCCGGAGCCATTTGAGCAGAAACGTTTGGAAGAAATCCGGAAGGCAGTACGAAAAGACAGTCCTTACGAAATAAAATATCCTGTCAGCAGACCAATGGGAACCGGGTCAGTCAGCTCTGCGGAAAAGCTTCTTACTACAATAAAATCGATGCAGCCGGAGCAGACACCTGAAGCGGATATTAAGAATCAGCCAGAACAACCAGAAGAACAGATTCTGACACAACCGGAAGGAATCCGGAAAGAGCCGCTTCCGGAACAATCGAAAAAAGAAGCGGAAAAAGAACTGGCAAAAGAAGCCTATGTCCTCCGGGAGGAAGAAACCTACGGAGCAAAGCCGGAAGGAAGCTATGAACAGGGTTCTTTCTTAAAAGAAGAGGAGATGGCAAAGCAGAAGATTATCGGACAGCTTTTTGATACCTACTGGCTGGTAGAATATAATGACAGACTGTTTATTGTAGACCAGCATGCTGCCCATGAGAAAGTCATGTATGAAAAATTAAAAAAGCAGTTTGAGAAGAAAGAGTTTACTTCTCAGGCTATCAGCCCGCCGATTGTCATAACATTATCCATGCGTGAGGCAGAAGTACTGGAGCGATTCAAAGAACAGTTTACGAAGCTAGGTTTCGAAATTGAGCACTTTGGTGGTGCAGAATACAGTATCTGCGGAGTTCCGGGTAATCTTTACCGGCTGAATACCAGGGATGTATTGATTGACATGTTAGACGAGCTTACCGATGGCATATCCGAGCGGGCAACGGCAGATGTTATTTTAGATAAAATTGCATCCATGTCCTGCAAAGCTGCAGTAAAGGGAAGCCAGCGACTGAGCCTGCCGGAAATGGAACAGCTTATGAAGGATTTGATGAAGCTTGATAATCCATATAATTGTCCACATGGAAGACCAACGATTATTGCTATGTCAAAATATGAAATTGAGAAAAAATTCAAGCGGATTGTGTAGGAAAAGATGATGAAGAAACCAATTGTAGTACTGACAGGTCCTACTGCGGTAGGAAAAACAGAATTATCCATTCAGCTTGCAAAGGTCATTGGCGGAGAGATTATCTCCGCCGATTCCATGCAGGTGTATAAACATATGGATGTAGGTTCCGCAAAAATCACACCGGAAGAAATGGATGGTGTACGTCATTATCTGGTGGATGAATTAGAGCCTTTCGATGAATTTCATGTGGTAAAATTTCAGGAATATGCCCAAAAATATTTAAATGAAATATATGCCCACGGAAAGATTCCGATTATTGCCGGCGGCACCGGATTTTATATCCAGGCGCTGTTAAATGATATTGATTTTACGGAACAGGAAAGTGACAGTGCATACCGGAAAGAGTTGGAAGCGCTGGCAGAAGAACATGGCAATCAGTATCTTCATGACCGGTTAAAGGAAGTGGACCCGGAATCTGCCGAAGCCATCCATCCGAATAACAGAAAACGCGTCATCCGTGCGTTGGAATTCTATCAGGAGACCGGTAGAAAAATTTCTGAGCATAATGCAAAAGAGCAGATGCGGACTTCACCTTATAATTTTGCCTATTTTGTATTAAATGATGAGCGCAGCCACTTATACAAAAGAATCGATGCCAGAGTAGATAAAATGATAGAAGATGGACTGGAAGCAGAAGTCCGCCGCTTAAAGGAAATGGGCTGCACCAAAGATATGGTGGCAATGCAGGGAATTGGCTATAAAGAAATGTTATCCTATCTTGATGGCGGTTATTCTTTGGAAGAAGCAGTTTATATTATCAAGCGGGAAACAAGACATTTCGCAAAACGGCAGATTACATGGTTTAAACGGGAACGGGATGTCATCTGGCTTAACAAAAATGAGTTTGATTATAAAAATGAGGCAATTCTTGCATACATGATAAAGATACTTAAGGAAAAAGCTATTATTTCTTAAGTTTTTATTCATACAAAAAGAAAGAGAACATTATATGATAGACTTGCTGTAATTTAGAAAGAAATTGCAGCCGGAAAGACGAGGAAAATGATGAAAGACGAAATGATTGAAAAGAAATATGAAGAAATGGGTATCAGCAAAGAAGTATACCGTTTTGGAAAAAAGATAGAGGATGAATTAAAAGAACGTTTTGCAGCAATTGATGCAACAGCAGAATATAATCAGATGAAAGTAATTGATGCCATGCAGAAAAACAGAGTTTCCGCAGAATGCTTTGCCATGTCCAATGGATATGGATATAACGATCTGGGAAGAGATACACTGGAAAAAGTATACGCAAGCTGTTTCCATGGAGAAGATGCTCTGGTCCGTCCGCAGATTACCTGCGGAACCCATGCACTGGCCCTGGCATTGATGTCAAATTTAAGACCGGGGGACGAATTATTATCACCGGTAGGAAAACCGTACGATACCTTAGAGGAAGTTATCGGTATCCGACCATCCAAAGGCTCACTGGCAGAATATGGCATTACTTATCGCCAGGTAGATTTACTTTCCGATGGCAGCTTTGATTATGAGAATATCAAAAAAGCAATCAATGAGAAAACACATCTTGTGACCATTCAGCGTTCCAAGGGATACCAGACAAGACCTACCTTATCCGTAGAGCGGATTGGAGAACTGATTTCCTTTATCAAATCCATAAAACCGGACGTTATCTGTATGGTAGATAACTGCTACGGTGAATTTGTAGAAGAAAGAGAGCCGCTGGATGTAGGAGCAGACATGATTGTAGGTTCCTTGATTAAGAATCCGGGGGGCGGACTGGCACCAATCGGCGGCTATATTGTCGGCAAAAAAGAATGTGTGGAAAATGCAGCATACCGCCTTACTTCTCCGGGACTCGGCAAAGAAGTGGGTGCTTCCTTAAATGTAATTTCTTCTTTCTATCAGGGACTGTTTCAGGCACCGGTAGTTACAGCAGGTGCATTAAAGGGTGCAATTTTTGCTGCAAATATCTACGAAAGACTGGGCTTTGCCGTTGTACCGAATGGCACAGAGAGCCGTCACGATATTATTCAGGCAGTTACCTTAAACAGCCCGGAAGGTCTGATTGCATTCTGCAAAGGAATTCAGGCTGCAGCGCCGGTGGACAGCTATGTAACACCGGAGCCATGGGCAATGCCGGGCTATGACAGTGATGTCATTATGGCTGCCGGGGCATTTGTACAGGGTTCCTCCATTGAATTAAGTGCCGATGGTCCGTTAAGAGAGCCGTATGCCGTATATTTTCAGGGTGGACTGACCTGGTATCATGCAAAACTTGGAATCCTGATGTCTTTACAAAAACTTTATGAACAGAAACTTGTTAATGAAGATATGATGTGTTAATATAAAGTATATGCCTTTTTGGAAGAAATGGGTTACCGGTGAGAGTAGAAAGAGGTTATAATATGACGGCAAAAAATCTGCCAGTCTCCGAACAGCCCTATGAAAAGTGCTTGAAATCCGGGGCGGCATCCCTATCGGATGCAGAGCTTTTAGCGGTAATTATCCGCTGTGGCACAAATGGAAGTTCTTCAACAGAAGTAGCAAAGCATGTATTGAGCAAACGCACCGGAAATCTTTTAGGGCTTTATCAGATGAGTCTTAAGGAATTACAGGAGGTTCCGGGTATCGGGAAAGTAAAAGCAATCCAGTTAAAGTGTATTGCAGAGCTTTCAAAACGGATTGCACAGACCGGACGCCAGCAGACAGTTGTAATGCAGAATGCTTTTTCCGTAGCAGACTATTATATGGAACAGCTTCGGCATGAAGAAAAAGAACATCTGATGCTTTGCATGTTTGATACGAAGTGTCATTTGATTGCAGATTCCATTCTTTCAATTGGCACAGTAAATGCCTCACTGATTTCCCCGAGGGAGATTTTCTTGAAAGCATTTGAATATCATGCAGTACATGTGATTTTAGTGCATAATCATCCCAGCGGAAATCCGCTACCAAGCAGGCAGGACATTGAAGTTACCAGAAAGATAGTAGAAGGCGGCAGGCTTCTTGGAATTGAGCTTGCTGATCATATTATTATTGGTGATAAAAAATATTTTAGTTTTAAAGAACAGGAAATGCTATGATTTCCGGAGGGAGAAAGAAATGTCGAATAACATTTATGGAATTGATCTTGGAACCTCTAATATGAAGGTATATTGCAAGGCAACTGGGAAAATACTAAATGAAAAAAATACGATTGCCATCATAAATAAGAATCAGATGTATGCTTATGGTGATGCAGCGTATGCAATGTATGAGAAGGCACCGGAGCAGATTCAGGTTTCTTTTCCGATTATCTGTGGTGTTATTGCAGATTTTAATAATATGCAGACCATGATACAGGAATTTTTAGAAAAACACGCAAAGGGCAAGACCCGTGGTGCAGAATTTATCGTTGCGGTACCAACAGATATTACGGAAGTTGAGAAAAAAGCTTTCTTTGATATCTTTTATAAGAGCAAAATGAAACCGAAGTCTGTCCTTTTATGTGAGAAGCCATTGGCTGATGCTGTTGGTTTGGGACTTGATGTTAATGAGCCGACCGGAGCCATGATTGTAGATATCGGAGCAGATACCACAGAAATTTCAGTAATTTCCCTGGGTGGACTTGTATTAAGTGACTTACTGCATTTTGGTGGAAACCGCATTGATGACTCCATCAGCAGTTATATCAAAAAGAACTTTAATCTTGTGATCGGGCGCAAAACTGCTAAGACTTTAAAAGAAGAACTTGGTTCCGGTACACCTGGCATGGAAAAGAGTATGGTTATAGTTGGCCGTGACGTAGTCAGTGGTCTGCCGATTGAGATGGAGATTACTGCAGAAGTCATTTATGCTGCAATTAAGGATAATCTTAATTCTATCTGTAACTCTATTAAAATGATTTTGGAGAAGACTCCGCCTGAACTTGCAAAGGATATTATTCATTCCGGTATTTATATTACCGGTGGCGGTTCTAAAATACATAATCTGGATAAATTATTTACTGAGATTACCAATATAAAGGTAAATTCCTGCGAGAATCCGGAAGAATGTGCAGTTCGCGGATTGAATAAGATTGTTTCAGATGAAAAATATAAACATTTAGGATTCAGTATGAAGTCCAAAATATATAAATAGAGGCATAAAATGAGACGTAGACCAAAACATCAAATTCCAACAAAGTATATATTATTGTCCATGACCGCATTATGTATTCTGGCAATGTATGTCAGTTTTTCATTGAATCTTGGTGGTGGACCGTTGAATTCGATTGCCGGTGCAATTTTTGAACCAATGCAGAAGGGAATCAATTATGCTGGTACATGGCTTTCTGACAAGGCAGATAATTTAAAAAATCTGAATGACGTCATGGAAGAAAACGAACAGTTGAAGGGACAGGTAGAAGAACTGACCAACGAATTAAACACCATTAAATTAGAACAGTATGAACTGGATAATTTAAGGGAACTGTTAGCTTTAGACCAGCAGTATTCGGATTACAAGAAAACCGGAGCAAATGTTATCGGAAAGGATCCGGGCAACTGGTTTTCCATCTTCACCATTGACAAAGGCTCTAAAGATGGAATTGAAGTAGATATGAATGTTATTGCCGGAAACGGACTGGTAGGAATTGTTATTGATGTGGGACCACATTATGCAAAGGTGCGTTCTGTGATTGATGATTCTGCCAAGGTATACGGTATGATATTAAATACGTCAGATAACTGTATCATAAATGGTAATCTTCAGAGTATGAATGAAGACCAGGTAATCGAGTTCTCCGGATTAAACGACAGTGAGAACAAGGTTCAGATAGGAGATCAGATTGTAACTTCCAATGTCAGTGACAAATATCTGCAGGGCATTCTGGTTGGATATGTCAGCAGTATTTCGGAAGATTCCAACCACCTGACCAAATCAGGAACCATTACTCCGGCAGTTGACTTTGAACATCTTCAGCAGGTTTTGGTTATACTTGACAAAAAGGAAACGGGGTCTGATTGATGAGAAGAAAAATCACCGTTACATTAATTATTATTGTATGCTTTTTATTGCAAAGCACATTATTTAAGGCGTTATCCTTTGCGTCTATTTCCCCGAATCTTTTGATTGTGGTCTGTGCATCTTTTGGATTTATGCGCGGAAGAAAAGAAGGGATATTTATCGGTTTCTTCAGTGGACTGCTGATAGATATCTTTTTTGGGGAGATGATTGGATTTTATGCCCTTTTATATATGTATGCAGGCTTCTTAAACGGATGCTTTAAGAAGATGTTTTACCCGGACGATATTAAGCTTCCAATGCTTTTGATTGCCGGAAGTGATTTATCTTATAATCTGTTTATCTACTTTTTCCGGTTTTTATTCCGCAAGCAGTTTGCAATTGGATATTATATGTTACACATTATCATACCGGAACTTGTATACACGCTTTTGATTTCTGTAGTTTTATATTTCATTATTTTGAAAATTAACCAGCGGTTAGAGCGTATTGAAAAAAGGAGTGCAGCGAAATTTGTTTGATACACTGAAAGAAATACTTCATAAAGTTGCAAAATCAAGAATATTTGTACTCTGCGTTGTCATGATTCTTTTGTCATCGACTCTGATAGGCAGACTATTTTACCTTCAGATTATCAAAGGTGAAGAGTATCAGGATAATTACAGTTTAAAAATCCAGAAACCACGTATCTTAAATGGTTCCCGTGGCAATATTTATGACCGTAATGGTAATCTTTTAGCCTACAACGAACTGGCAAACAGCGTAACCATTGAGGATAATGGTTCTTATGACAAGACTTCAGAAAAGAATGAGGCTCTTAATACAGAACTTTACAATATTATCAAAGAGCTGGATAAAAACGGCGATGTCATTGAAAATGATTTTGAAATCGGACTGGATGATGACGGGAACTATTATTATACGGTAGAGGGAACCACATTAAAGCGTTTCCTTGCTGACACTTATGGACATTCTTCTGCAGATGATTTAGTCTATAATAAGAATCTGAAATATAACGAAGCAGAAGCAACCCCAAAGCAGGTAATGGATTATCTTTGCAGATCCAGTGACAAAAATGGCTATGATTTATCGGAAGATGATTATGCCAGAGAAGACTTATACCGGATTGTGGTATTGCGTTGTGCCATTGCAGAAAACAGCTATCAGAAATATATTTCCACAACCATTGCCCAAAATGTTAGTGATGAAACCGTAGCATATATTACAGAAAATATGAATGCATTGCAGGGTGTGGATATCTCGGAAGATACCATCCGAAAATATGTAGACAGCGAGTATTTTTCCCATATTATCGGATATACCGGAAAGATTTCCCAGGAAGAATATGATGAATTATCTGCTGATAATGATGAGTATTCTTTAAATGATGTCATTGGAAAATCCGGAATTGAGCAGGTTATGGACGAAACACTGCAGGGTAAAAAGGGCAGTGAAACCGTTTATGTAGACAGCCTTGGAAAAGTAATGGAGACAACCGAGCGGATTGAGCCACAGGCTGGAAATGATGTTTATCTTTCTATTGATAAAGATTTGCAGGAAGCGGTTTATAATCTTTTGGAACAGGAAATTGCCGGAATCTTATATTCTAAAATTGTGAATATCAAAGAATATAATACCGCAGCCGGAACAGCGTCCGATATTCTGATTCCAATTGATGATGTGTATTTTGCATTGATTAATAATAATGTATTGGATTTAAACCACTTTAGTGCTGAAGATGCTTCCGATGTGGAAAAACAGATTTTCAGTGCCTTTGGAAGTAAACAGCAAACAGTATTAGCCCAGGTGGAAAGCAGCCTTAGCAGTTCAGCCGCAACTCCAGTGGATGAGTTGCCTGAGGAAATGCAGAATTATATGACCTATATTCCGAAAATGCTGGTCAATAATAAAATTTTGCTTACAGATTCCATTGACAAATCGGATGAAACTTATAAAAATTATGTAGATAATAAAATCAGTGTAAATGAATATTTAAATTATGCTATCAGCCAGAAATGGATTGATATCACGAAGTTTTCCGTAGACGAGAAGTATTCTGATTCTTCTGAAATCTATGATGCACTGGTCAGCTATATTGTAGAAGAACTGGCATCAGATAAGGGATTTTCAAAGATTATGTATAAGTACATGATTCACGATGACCTGATTAATGGAACGCAGCTTTGTCTTGCACTTTTTGACCAAAAAGTGTTAAACTATGATGACACGGCAGTAAGTGGGTTACAGTCCGGCAGCATCAGTGCCTTTAATTTTATAAAAGAAAAGGTGAAGAATCTTGAGATCACACCGGCACAGCTTGCATTGGATCCTTGTTCCGGCTCCTGTGTCATTACAGATGTAAAGACCGGCGAACTGTTGGCATGTGTTACTTATCCGGGCTATGATACCAACCGTCTGGCAAATACAGTAGACAGTAATTATTATAATTTACTGTATCAGGATTTATCAAATCCGTTCTATAATAATGCAACACAGCAGACGACGGCACCTGGTTCTACCTTTAAGATGGTTACTGCAACAGCAGGACTTACTGAGGGTATTATTTCACCTGGTACAACTATTTTGGATAAAGGACAGTTTGAAGAAGTAGCAAATGGACCAAAATGCTGGATTTATCCAAGCAGTCACGGTTCCATCAATGTTTCAGAGGCGTTAGGAGATTCCTGTAACTATTTCTTTTATAAAGTTGGTTACGATTTAAGTATGGTAAATGGGACTTATAATGAAGACCATGGAGTGGAACTGATTAATAAATACTCATCCATGTATGGGCTTGATTCTAAAACCGGAATTGAAATTGCAGAAAGTAAACCGAAGCAGACCACAGAGTTCCCGATTACTTCTGCAATTGGACAGAGTAACAACAGTTTTACTACGGTACAGTTATCCCGTTATGTAACTGCAGTTGCAAAGAGTGGAACCGTATATAATTATACCCTGTTAAAACAGGTTACAGATTCCGATGGTAACGTATTAGAAACCTATGAACCGACCGTAAAGAACACAATGGACAACATTTCAGAAAGTACCTGGGATGCCATTCATTCCGGTATGAAGATGGTGGTAGAAACCCATGAGCAGTTTGATGGACTTACTGTGGATTCTGCCGGTAAGACGGGTACCGCACAGCAGGTACCAACCAGACCAAACCATGCGTTATATGTAGGATATGCACCATATAATGATCCTGAGATTTCCATTGCAACCCGTATTGCATACGGATATACATCAGCCAATACAGCAGAACTTGCTGCATCAGTATATAAATATTATTTCCATTTGGAGGATACATCTACCTTGTTAGATGGTCAGGCAGAGGATGTTGGAGCTGCTGCCAATGCCTTTAATGATTAAATGTCAGGAGGGAAGTATATGTCGCAACCAGTTGTTTTAAAGAGTAATCCCCATGGAATCAATCTGATTTTAGATGATAAAATTCCATTTCAGGAGCTATTAGACGAGATACTTCATAAATTTAAAGAATCCGGCAAATTCTTTAAAAATGCCAGAATTGCCTTGTCTTTTGAAGGCAGGGAATTAAGTCAGGAAGAAGAACTTGCAATCGTTGATTTGATCAGTCGAAATACCAGCATTGATGTGGTATGTATTTTGGATAATAATTCCCTGCGGGATGAAATCTGTGCCCGAAAGATTCAGGAATTTGATGAAAGCCAGTCCGGAAGAACCGGTGAATTCTATAAGGGAACACTGCGAAGTGGACAGGTCATTGAATGTAAGACAAGCATTGTTGTACTTGGCGATGTGAACCCAGGTGCAAAAATTATTGCAAAAGGAAACATTGTGGTATTAGGCTCGCTTCGTGGCAATGCCTATGCGGGAGCGGCAGGAGATGAGCATACCTTTGTAGCTGCCCTTGATATGGACCCGGTACAGATTAAAATAGGCAATGTAATTGGAAGAAGCTCTGACCGCGGACCACTGAGTGCCATTAAGAACCGGCGGAAGACTTTAGAACCGCAGGTAGCTGTTGTTATGGATGATTCCATACTAATCGAACCGATTACAAGTGGATTATTAATGAATATATAAGATTTAGGAGGAAGAATAAATCATGAGTGAAGTAATTGTTATTACATCAGGAAAAGGCGGTGTTGGTAAGACAACAACTACTGCAAATGTAGGAACCGGTCTTGCACAGTTAAATAAAAAAGTAGTATTAATTGATACGGATATCGGATTACGTAACCTTGATGTAGTTATGGGTCTTGAGAACCGTATTGTATACAATCTGGTAGATGTTGTAGAAGGCAACTGCAGAATCAAACAGGCATTAATCAAAGATAAGAAATATCCGAACCTTTTCTTGTTGCCGTCTGCCCAGACCAGAGATAAAACCTCTGTTACACCGGAGCAGATGCAGAAATTAGTAGAAGAATTAAGAGAAGAATTTGATTACATATTATTAGACTGCCCGGCTGGAATCGAGCAGGGATTTAAAAATGCAATTGCAGGAGCAGACCGTGCATTGGTTGTTACCACACCGGAGGTATCTGCAATCCGTGATGCAGACCGTATCATTGGTCTTTTAGAGGCAAATGAGATCAAGAAAATCGAGTTAATCGTAAATCGTCTGCGTATGGATATGGTAAAACGTGGTGATATGATGTCCATTGAAGATGTTCATGAGATTCTTGCTATCGATTTAATCGGTGCAGTTCCGGATGACGAACAGATTGTAATTTCAACGAACCAGGGAGAGCCGTTAGTAGGCTCTGACAGCCTTGCAGGACAGGCATATTTAAATATCTGCAAACGTATCATGGGAGAAGAAGTACCGCTTCTTGACTTAGAGTCTAAAAATGGCGTATGGTCTAAATTCGTAAGTTTATTTAAGAAAAACTAGGGGGATAATAATTATGGGATTCATGGATTTTTTTAAGAAAAAGAATTCCGGTAATGTAGCGAAAGACCGTCTGAAATTATTGTTGATTTCAGACCGTGCTGACTGCTCACCGGATGTAATGGAAAATATCAAAAATGATATTATCCAGGTAATATCAAAATATATGGAAATTGATGCGGAAGGGCTTGATATTCAGATTACCCAGACCGAATCAGATGGTAATAACGGAGCTGTTCCGGCATTGTTTGCAAATATTCCGATTAAGGATTTGAAGCATTCCGGAAAATAACAGACTTCAGATTGGAAGTAGTGATTTATGTTAAAACAATACCGCTTAAGAGACTACCGTTTCCGACTGGTATTTTATGTGGTGGCACTGACCATCATTGGAATTATGGTAGTTGGCAGTGCAAAGCCTTCCGTACAGAATAAGCAGATTGCAGGATTAATCTTAGGTCTGATTGTAATGGTTGGTGTATCGCTGATTGATTACAATTTTATATTGAAATTCAGTTGGATATTCTATTTTATTAATGTAGCTTTATTGGCAGCTATCTTTGTCATTGGAGAAGAGACAAAAGGAGCAACGCGCTGGCTGAAGATTGGAATCCGTTTCCAGCCTTCCGAATTAGGCAAAATCCTGTTAGTTCTGTTTTTTGCCTATTATCTAAGCAAAAATAAAGATAAACTGAATAATATCCGGACGCTGTTTTGCACGCTGGTATTGGCAGCAGTGCCGCTTCTTCTGATTTTTAAGGAGCCGGACCTTTCTACCACAATTGTTACAGCATTAATTTTTGCATCCCTCTTGTTTATTGCCGGATTAAGTTATAAAATAGTAGTGGGTGTGCTGGCAGTGGCAGTTCCGTCACTGGTTGTGGTCTTGACGCTGGTCTTACAGCCTGGACAGAAACTATTGACGGGAAATCAGGCACTTCGTATTTTAGGCTGGCTGGAACCCGATAAATATCCTAACATTGCATATCAGCAGCAGAACTCGATTATGGCAGTGGGCTCCGGACAACTCTGGGGCAAGGGACTTAATAATACGAATATTGTTTCTGTTAAAAATGGTAACTTTATATCAGAACCACAGACAGACTTTATTTTTTCTATAGTAGGTGAAGAGATGGGCTTTATCGGCAGTGTTATTATTATCGTATTGCTGTTTCTTATTACCATAGAATGTCTGTTGGTTGCAAGACGTGCAAAAGACATGGCAGGCCGGTTGATTGCCAGCGGAATTGCTGCATTGATTGGTTTCCAGAGTTTTGTAAATATATGCGTTGTCACAGGTTTGATGCCAAACACCGGACTTCCACTTCCTTTTGTAAGCTATGGATTAACATCGTTAGTCACGCTGTTTGTGGGAATTGGTCTGGTACTGAATGTAGGGCTTCAGCCTAGAAAATATGGACAGGGGGACTAAACGAATGAATATCGGTTTGATTGCACACGACGCGAAGAAAAAGCTTATGCAGAATTTTTGTATTGCATACCGGGGAATTCTTTGTAAAAATGAACTTTTTGCAACGGGAACCACCGGAAGACTAATTGAGGAAGTAGCAAATCTGAATGTCCACAAATATCTTGCAGGCCATTTAGGCGGTGCACAGCAGCTTGGTGCACAGATTGAGCATAACGAGATTGACCTTGTGATTTTCCTGCGTGATCCATTATCACAGAAATCACATGAGCCGGATGTAAACAGTGTAGTCCGTTTATGCGATATACACAATATTCCACTGGCAACCAATCTTGCTACTGCAGAGCTTTTGATTAAATCATTAGACAGAGGAGACCTTGAGTGGCGTGAAATGTATAAATAAACGTGCGCTGGCAGGTCTGCTTATTGTAAGTGTGTTCCTATCTGTAACGGGTTGTGGGAAAGCCAAAAGCGTTGTAGAGAATGCTTATCCTGTATATGGAGAAAGCAGCAGCGTAAATGTGTTATCCGGAGCAGAAGATACGGTCAGCTCTTATTTTGGTGCCAATTTATGCGTTGGCGGAACTGAAAATATTGGTCAGGAATCCGTAGAACACAACAGTGTGGCAGAGGCCGCCGGGGTATTTAACACGGCAACTAATACAATTACATATGCCCAGAATATTTATGAGCGGATGTATCCGGCCAGTACAACAAAGATACTGACCGCTTATCTCGCTATCAAATATGGAAATCTCAGTGATGTGGTAACAATCAGTGATAATGCAGTAAATCTTGCATCAGATTCTTCCAAATGCGGATTGCAGGCGGGAGACCAGATGACTTTACAGGATTTACTTTATGGTCTGATTTTACGAAGCGGAAATGATGCAGCCATTGCAATTGCAGAACATATTTCCGGTTCCGTAGAAGCCTTTGTGGATTTGATGAATCAGGAAGCACAGCAGCTTGGGGCAACCGGTTCTCATTTTATGAATCCTAATGGTCTGCCGGATGAGAATCATTATACAACCGTTTATGATTTATATCTGATTTTCCAGAAGGCAATACAGGACGAGACCTTTTACCAGCTGATTTCCACCAGCTCCTATACCACCAATTATACCGGTGCAGATGGCAGTGTAAAAACACAGGACTGGAGCAGTACCAATCAGTATAAAACCGGTGAATCCAAATTACCGGATGGATTTACACTGGTGGGCGGTAAGACGGGGACTACCGGTGAGGCAGGCTTTTGTCTGGTTCTTCTTACCGATAACACAGGTGGACAACCGGTGATATCCATTGTATTAAAAGCAGACTGTAAATCCAATCTGTATCTTATGATGAATGAAATACTTGCCGGATGTGGTAACTAGGCATTGTATAAAGCAGCAACATATTATATAATGAATTTATATAGTTCTTCATTGAAGAAAATAATGTCTGGGAGGAAATGCGATGATTGAAATAATTGCAGGAGAAAAGGGTAAAGGAAAGACAAAAGTATTACTGGATAAGGTAAATGAAGCTGTAAAAACAGTCGGTGGCAGCATTGTATATCTGGATAAGAGCCAGAAACATATGTATGAGCTGGACAATAAAGTCAGACTTGTCAATGTTGCAGATTTTCCAATATCCAATTGTGATGAGTTTTTAGGTTTTATATGTGGTATCGTTTCATCTGATCATGATTTACATGAAATGTATCTGGATAGTTTTCTTACGATTTCCGGTATGAAGGACGAAGAATTTACCCATGCTATTGAAAAACTTGATGTCATCAGTGAGAAGTATAAAGTTAAATTTATTTTAAGTATTTCTATGGATGCTTCAAAACTTCCAGAATGTGCAAAAGCAAAAGTAGTTGCAGCACTTTAAAAATGCCTGAATTGGCAGTAAAAGCGGTGTCTTAAGTCCTTAAAATGCTTAAGACACCTTTTTTACTAAGCCTGTTCGATAGAGCGGATTCGTCCGTAGGCAGAAAGCAGATAAAGACCGCTGATTCCGACAAGCGCATAGATAATGCGGGAAAGCCAGCTCATATTACCAAACAGAAATGCCACCAGGTCAAATCGGAAGAATCCGATGAGTCCCCAGTTGATGGCTCCAATGATTACAAGTGTTAGTAATGTATAATCTAATCCTTTTGAACTCATAGCCAAAGTCCTCCTTTGCTATGTAGTATGGTGCAAAGTGGATGACATTATACATCAATTTCTATTTATTCTTTATAAAGGCGGAACGATTGTGGCTGAAACAAAAAAGATTGTAAAGTATCGAAAACCATTTCATTTAAATATAGAGATTGTTATTTTTGTTATTATTCTTGTATATATTCTTTTCTATGTATTTTCCTATTTCACAGAAAAACACATTGGAATATATGAAGTGACCCAGGGCACAATCGCAGAGAATAATACTTATACCGGATTGATTGTAAGGTCGGAAAGTGTTTATACTTCCGACTATAGCGGTACCTTTAATTATTACATTGCAGACAATGCCCAGGCCGGCTGGAACAATATTATCTGTTCTGTGGATGAGACAGGCTCCGTCAGTGATCAGTTGGCGGCTGCAGCTGCTTCAGATACCACGGGGCTTGACAGTGATTATTTTAAAAATCTGAAGTCCAATGTATCACAGTTTACCCAGTCCTATGATTCATTGTCTTTTTATCGTGTATATGATTTTAAAGAAAATGTAAGCTCCCAGGTCATGGAATCGGTAAATATGAGTGCATTATCCGATTTGACAGCATCCGGGGCAACGGCAAGTGATACCTTCCATATCAGTTATGCCCAGACTCCGGGGCTGATTGCTTATTATACCGATGGCTATGAAAATATCACGACAGATAATTTTACGGCAGATGATATTCAGCCGCTGGATTATAAGAAGACAACCATTAAAAATAACAGTACGATTGCTGCAGGTGACCCGATTTATAAGCAGATTACCAGTGAAAACTGGAATATCATTCTTCCGGTCCAGAAAGCAACCTATGACCGGTTAACAGACAGCAATGTTATTGAAATCAAATTAAAAAAAGACAATACGAGCTGCTGGGTGAATTATGAATTAAAAACCCAGGGGAATGATTATTATGTGATATTATCTCTGCATAATAACATGGTTCGCTTTGCAGGAGACCGTTTTACCGATGTGGAATTACTGCTGACAGAGCGGAGTGGACTTAAGATTCCAAATTCTTCCATTACGGAAAAGGCATTCTATACTGTTCCGAAGGAATATTTTACCCGTGGAGGTGATTCTAACTCCTTAGGCTTATATGTAAGGGACAGTAAGACCAATGCTGTTAATTTCGTTGCAACAGCAATTTTTCAGGAATCCGAAACGGATTATTATATTGACGAAGAAGAAATTACTGCAGGCAGCATCATTCAAAAGCCGGATTCCAACGATACTTTTGAGGTGCAGGCGCAGTCCACGCTTCAGGGTGTATACAATGTCAACAAGGGATATGCGGTATTCAAGCAGATTGATATTTTGTATCAGAATGAAGAATATACCATTGTAAAGGCTGGAACAGATTTTGGAATCTCTATTTATGATCACATTGCATTAGAGGGCGATGCTGTTTCCGAGGATGATCTGATTAATTAATATTGTTAAAAAAATAACATTATCATAAAATGATATCATGAGATTAAGAGGTGTATAAAATGCTGAAAGAAAACTTAAAAGAAGTGCAGGAAAATATTTTAAAGGCATGTGAAAAGTCCGGAAGAAATCCGGAAGATGTAACTTTGATTGCTGTCAGCAAGACCAAGCCGGTACCAATGCTGCAGGAAATTTACGATGAAAACATCCGTGACTTTGGGGAAAATAAAGTGCAGGAGCTGGTAGAAAAATATGATGAGCTTCCACAGGATATCAAATGGCATATGATTGGTCATTTACAGAGAAATAAAGTGAAATATATCGTTGATAAGGTCTGCCTGATTCATTCTGTAGATTCTTACCGTCTCGCTGAAGAAATTAATATTCAGGCAAAGAAGAAAAATATCACAGTTCCGATTCTTGTGGAAGTCAATATTGCTGAAGAAAGCAGCAAATTTGGTATTCATGCAGAGGATGCCATTGCACTGGTAGAACAGATTGCACAGCTTGAAAATGTACGGATAAAAGGACTTATGACCATTGCTCCGTTTGTAGAAAATCCAGAAGATAACCGTCAATATTTTCGAAATATCCGCCAATTATCTGTTGACATAGCCGCAAAAAACATTGATAATGTATCTATGAATGTCCTGTCCATGGGTATGACAGGAGATTATATGGTTGCCATTGAGGAAGGTGCTACAATGGTTCGTGTCGGTACCGGAATTTTTGGTGAAAGAAATTATAATAAATAAGTAGTTAGGAGAATGAACAATGGGTCTTTTTGATAAATTTATGGATGTTATGCGTTTGAACTCAGATGATGACGACGATGATTTCTATGATGACGATTATTATGATGATGAGGAAGAAGAAAAGCCAAAGAAAAAGCTTTTCCATAAGCATGAGGAAGAGGATGACGATTTCGATGAGCCTGTTGTAAAGGAGAAACCAAAGGCAGTCAGCAAGATTACTCCTATGCGCAGCAGCCGGAAGCAGAATGGTAATATGGCAGTCTGTGTAATTAAGCCAACCTCTTTTGAGGATGCAAGAGAGATTACTGAGACTCTTCTTATGAACCGTACCGTTGTATTGAATGTAGAGGGTCTGGATGTTGAGATTGCCCAGAGAATTATTGACTTTACCTCTGGTTCCTGTTATGCAATCAATGGAAATTTACAGAAGATATCCAATTACATCTTTATTATTACACCGGAATCTGTTGATATTTCAGGTGACTTCCAGGAGATCTTAGACAGCTTCTCCGGTTCGTCCATTCAGACAGATTTTCGTTAATAGTATTACAACTATGAGAAACACGCTCCGCGAGTTTCTCAAGTTATCGCGGCAGTCGCCAAGGTCTCGTGCAAGCACGGACTTTGGCTCGTTGCTCGCGTAAATCAAAATATATGATGTGATATAGTTATGATGCAGGATGAACAATTAATAAAAAAACGCTTCCTGGACTTGTTCCAGCAGGCACAACGTAAGGGGATTGTCTGTTTCAGCGATTTTCTTACCCTGAATGAACAGAATATCTTAAATAGCTGCGCCGGATCATTGGGAATTACCTATGAATTATCGGGCGGCTGTTTTTATGCAGAGCGTCAGATAGCAGCTTTTTTTCCTGATGCTCTTTATTATGAATGGAGTTATCCAATTAAATGTCTCGAAATTGCACCGGCTTATCCGAAATTTGCAGACGAGATTTCCCACCGGGATGTGTTGGGAGCATTGATGAATCTTGGGATTGCAAGAGAGAAGCTGGGTGACATTCTGATAAAGGATAATAAGGCTTATCTTTTTGTAAAAAAGGAAATAGCCGATTATATAGCAGAGGAACTTCAACAGGTGCGTCATACGATAGTGCGTTGTGTTTTAGAAGAGCCGTCAGCCATGGCAGTGGAGCCAGAATTAAAAGAATTCGAAAAAATTGTGGCATCGAATCGCTTAGATAGTGTGATAGCTGCCATGAGCGGAAAATCAAGAAGCCAGTCGGTTGTGCTGATTCAATCCGGAAAAATTTTAATCAATGGTGCAGAGTGTTTACATAACACATACTTATGTAAACAAAATGATGTGATTTCCATCCGCGGCACCGGAAAATTTATTTTTGATGGGGAAATTGGCACCACAAAGAAAAGTAAGATGAAAATCCGTTTCCGGCAGTATGTTTGATTAATGAAGAAATCCACTTCCGGCAGCATGTTTGATTAATGATGAAAATCCACTTCCAGCAGTATGTTTCATAAAAAGACGAAAGGCGATAGATTTATGAATAAGAAGATCATGTATATAGTTACTATATTGAGTACAGCAGTATTACTTTTTCTCGACCAGATAGCAAAATATTTAGCCGTGCTTCATCTCAAAGGACAGGCTGCAATTCCAATTATCAAAGATGTTTTCGAACTGCAGTATCTGGAAAATCAGGGGGCAGCTTTTGGTATTATGCAGGGAAAGAAAACTCTTTTTGTAATTGGGACATTGATTTTCCTTGTAATAGTGGTAATTCTTTATCATAATATTCCACTGACAAAAAGATTTACACCAATCCGCATTGTTGCTGTACTGATTGTTGCCGGTGCTATTGGAAATATGATTGACCGTGTTGTACACCAGTATGTCATTGACTTCTTTTATTTTAAGCTGATTAATTTCCCGATTTTTAATGTTGCAGATATTTATGTGGTAGTAGCATGTATTCTCTTTATTCTGCTGATGCTGTTTTATTATAAGGAAGAGGAATTAGGTCAGATTTTCCCATTTATGAAGAGCAAAAAAGCGGAAGAGTAGGGGTGAATTTCTTTTATGCATAATGAAACTTTTGAAGTTACGGATGAATATGAAGAGGAACGTCTTGATAAGTTTCTGGCTGCTATCTACCCGGAACAGTCCAGAAGTTTCTTTCAGAAATTGATAAAGGATGGTTTGGTATCAGTTAATGATGTGCCGCAATCAAAAGCAAATTATCGGATGCATATAGAAGATATGGTTTCTGTGACCATACCAGATGCGGTAAAGACAACAATTTTACCAGAAACTATTCCATTAGACATCTTGTATGAAGATGATGATGTAATTATCGTTAATAAACCCAAAGATATGGTTGTACATCCATGTCCCGGACATTACAGCGGAACCCTTGTAAATGCAATCATGTACCATTGCAGGGAAAATCTTTCCGGAATTAATGGTGAAATCCGGCCGGGCATCGTTCATCGAATTGATAAGGATACCACCGGTTCACTGATTATCTGCAAAAATGACCAGAGCCATCGTCTGATTGCAGAACAGATTAAAGTGCATTCCGTTAACCGGCTTTATCGCGGCATTGTAAAGGGGATTGTAAAAGAAGATTCCGGCACCATTGAAGGTGCAATCGGACGTCATCCAAAAGACCGTAAGAAAATGGCAATGAATGAACGAAATGGGAAACCGGCAATTACCCATTACCGTGTTATAGAACGTCTAAAAGATGCAACTTATATGGAATTCAAACTGGAAACGGGACGTACCCATCAGATTCGTGTTCACATGGCAAGTATTGGTCATCCCTTACTGGGCGATACCGTATATGGCAGTCTGAAGAATCCATATCATCTGCAAGGACAGACCCTTCATGCTTATATCATTGGATTTGTGCATCCGACAACCGGAGAATATGTTGAGTTTAAAGCACCGATTCCGGAATATTTTGAAGAACTTTTAAATAAATTGAGGAAGAATTAGTTCGGGATTCTTCTTCAATTTTTTTGCTTTCTCCGATATTATTTTCGGTAATATTTAGTGTTTGGCTGTTTTCAATTTTAAAAAATTTTATTTATTTGGAAATTTTATTTATTTTCAGAAAATACTAGGAATAGTGCACTAAATATGTTATAATTCATCTATCAAGTTATATATTTTGCATAAAGAGGTGATTGCTATGGGAAATAATGTTGTTATAACCATCGGACGTGAATTTGGAAGTGGCGGAAGAGAAATTGGCAAGAAAGTTGCAGATCGTCTCGGCATAAAGTTTTATGATAAAGAGCTTTTACAGGAAGCTGCAAAAGAAAGCGGTTTCTGCCGTGAAATTTTTGAAAATCAGGACGAAAAGCCAACGAACAGTTTCTTATATTCTTTAGTTATGGATACATATTCCATAAATGGCTATTCATCTGCACCGTTTTTGGATATGCCGTTAAATCACAAAGTATTTTTAGCACAGTTTGAAACCATTAAGAAAATTGCTGAAAAAGAATCCTGTGTCATTGTTGGTCGCTGCGCCGACTATGCACTGGCAGAAAATCCAAACTGCATCAATGTATTTATCCATGCCAACAAGGAATTTCGGACAAAACGTGTAGCTGCAGAATTGCAGCTAAATGAATCCAAAGCAAAGGATGCTATCCAGAAAAAGGATAAACAGCGTGCCAGCTACTACAATTACTATACCAGCAAGAAATGGGGCGACTCAAGAAGCTATCATCTGACCTTAGACAGCAGCGCTCTTGGCATTGATAAATGTGTAGAAATGATTTTACAGTATCGTGCATTATATCTCATGAAATAAGAACCGTAAAGTGCATGAACTTTTAAAGTATTCCAAAAGAAACTTTAGGGTTCATGCACTTTTTATTTTTCATTCATAGTTTTCCCGTCATTTGCTATAATTGGCTATAAAGCAGAACTGCCAAAGGGGGATAAAAAGCTCTGAAACAACCATAAGGGAATGCCTGTGTAATTTAAAGGCATTTATGCGTGCGTCGGTGCTAACCGGCTTAAAATGGCAGTATTTATTCGTAAAAGTAACCCTATTTAGCGCAAGTCGACATAAGGCATGTTGGACATGCTTAGAAGACCGTCATATATCCGTGAGGGAAGATTGTTACCTTGGCTGATAAAAATATATCTACCCGTACCCGAAGACCAGTCGAGGGGCATCTGTGATATATTTCTCGGTGGAATCCGGACGAACGGATATATAGTCTTTCTGCGTAGGGCGGATTCATTCCGCCCGAAGTGCCTAGAAAGATTGCGCTAAATGCCAGCTTTTACGGTGCGGACAGCACTTTAAATAAATGCGTATGTGCGTAAAAGGCATTCCTAGGGATTTGTCTGTGTAAATTAAAAACAGCCACAAACTGGCATATGTTGTGACTGTTTAAAGGCTTGCGCCCCGATATGAAATTATGCCAAGATTGTAGCACATTTAGGTTTGAGTTTGCAAGGTGTCATTGATTGTAAGAAAAATGCTTGTGCGTAGGGGAATAGGTGGTAGGCTGACTGCCTAGGGTGACCATGCTTTATCGGTTGCCCTGCGTCAGCCCTAAAACCACCGTAATTCGGGTTCATGCGCATCAAGTATTTATCTGAAAATCAATGACCATATCATGGTCAGGACGTATGTAGTGGTTCGCCACTCGGGGCAAAAATGGTACTGGGGAACGCCCAAGCTTTGTCTGGCGAAGTGTAACTTCTGGTTGAATGGATGGGGACATGGGGACCCGCCATGATGCCAGATGTTGCACGCCCAGACAAAGCGGACAACGTGAAGAAAAATGTGTTGCCCTTACTTGACTATGGCAACACAACTCAATCATTTGCATAAAGTCGAACTGCCAAAATGGGTATAAAAAGCTCTAAAACAGCCATAAGGGAATGCCTGTGTAAGTGTAAATTGAAGTATTGTTGGCAGATATATCCATCTAAAAATTATTAAAATTCGGTATAAGTGCCAAGTATAGTTCAAAATATTTTGAACTATACTTGGCACTTATTTCTTAATTATATAATAAAATATGATAATGGCAAACTATGAAGAAAACATGGCATTTATTTGTTATATAATAATTTACACTAATCTAAATTTGTAGTAAAATATTTCTAATAGATTTTTACAGAAAAAAGCACTAACAATGACGCCCTGGAAAGTGATATTGTTAATGCTCTTGTTAAAGTTACCTTTTTATTGTCTTTATTCATAATATAGCATATCTTCATTTCCTATGCAACAATAAAGTAACTTTACTCCATATAAAAGATAAGGAGAAGTATTAATGTCATATTTATTTCAGTTTCCTATTAAGATGCCTCGTGGGTCCCATTATGGAAGTGATTATTGGATAGTATATAGTTATAAACTGAATAGAATGGTTCATTTATATAGTATGCTAGAATATGCTAATTTCATCACCTTGGAAATGAATCCAACTGTAGAATATTTTTGTGAACAACCATTAAAAATAGAAGCTGTAGATTCATCTTTTGGCAAAAAATTCTCTGTTTTTGATTTTTGGGTGCAATATTTTAATTCAACACAAGAATTTCAAGAAGTAAAATATACTTCAGAACTTTTTGACAATAATGAAGCAGCCATTCGTTCTCAAAAACAAATATCTTTTCAACGTGATTGGTGTAATAAAAACAATTACAATTATAAAGTGGTTACAGAAAAAGATTTGTATACCGGGCAATTCACATTACAAAATTTGGATATATTACACAGTTATTTATTACGTTTTAGCAATTCAAATCATATGGATTTTAGTGTATTAGAAAAAATATTACTGAAAAGACCATTATCTATTAAAGAAATTATTACCACAAACAAATTACCAAATAATCATGAAATCAGTGTATTGGCATATTATTTTTATTTAGGAAAAATTAGTATAAATATAAACGATAGACCATTAGATAAGTATTCTGAGGTAAAATTATGCGAAACAAAAAGTTTAATTTATTAGACCTTCGACGCTACAGAGAAAATTGGAAGGAAATAAAAACAGAATTATGGTTAAATGACAAACGGAATCTTTTCGTTAGACGAAAAAAAGCCGTGGATATGTATATTGATGATTTCCCTGTTCAAAAAATTTTTAATGACACTGGAATAAGATCTGATAAAGTTGCAAAGCTTATAGAACGATGCATTAAAACTGATGAAGAAACAGGAGAACAATATGGATATGTTGGACTAATTCCAAATAAAAAATTATCTAGCAACGTATGTCCGCTTGAGCAACATTTGACTACTAAAGCGAAAGGTTCTTTTAAATCATTGTTGCTTCAATATCCGAGTCTTGATCTTTTTATAAAAAATGCATATTTGAAAAAGACCCAATCATCATTTGAAAAGAAAATATCACCTTCCAATTTGCACAAAAAATTCCTTGAAGAATGTAAGAAATTGAAGATACAAGACTATGAGTATCCATTTAACACTAAAGATGGTGCTCAACGCACTTTTTACAAATATTTAAAGAAGATAGAACAAGATTATTTTAATTTAGCTATTACAAGAGAAGATAAAAATGTTCAGCAAAAATATTTCTCGACAGGAATAGGAAGAAGTATGCGTCCAACGCCTTTGGCACCATTTTCTGTAGTACAACTTGATGGACACAAAATAGATATGCTGTATTCCGTTGAAGTTATTAATAAACACGGAGAATTAATTAGAATGCCCGCCATGAGGATGTGGTTAATTGCTGTTATCGATGTTTCTACTCGGTGCATTCTCGGATATAGTCTTACAAGTAATGAAAATTATAATCAAATAGATGTTTTGCGGGCAATTAGAAATTCTATTATACCAAAAACGCCGATAGAATTTTCTCTTGCAGGATTGAAATACCCTGAAAACTATGGCTTTCCATCGTTGGCAATTCCGGCAACAGAGTGGGCTATGCCAAATACAATTATGTTAGATAATGCAAAGTCACATTTGGCAGATAATATCATTGAAAAGTTATGCTCACAATTATTTTGCTCTTTAAATTTTGGATCAGTAGCAACGCCAGAAACAAGAGGCATTGTTGAACGGATGTTTAAAACTTTAGAAGAAAATGGATATCATCGTCTAGTGTCTACAACAGGAAGTAATATAAATGACGTGCGTAGAATTAATGCAGAAAAGGATTCTGTTAAGTACCAAATTACTTTTAATGATATAGCGCAATTAACAGAGTATTTTATTGCTATATATAATAATAGTCCACATTCTTCATTAGATAATCAAACACCCCTTGAATGTATGCAGCGTCGCATTATGGAAGCTGGAATGCAACCTTGTATTGCAGATGCAACAATGAAAAGAAAAATATATGAACTTACAAATATTACCGAGATAAAGACTATACGTGGCAGCATTAAAAATGGCAAAAGACCTTACATAACCTATAAAGGGACTGAATATCGTAATGATATACTATCACAATCCATGGGACTTATTGGTCAAAAACTCATCATAGATATAAATCCTGATGATATAAGCACTATAAAAGGTTTTTTTGAAGATGGTACAGAACTTGGCTTATTAACTGCCGTAGGAGAGTGGGGAATGCGAAGACATTCTTTAAAAACACGGGAAGAGGCTATAAAATTAGCTAATTATAATAAGCAGAAAAATAATCCGTTTTATGCTCCTTTAACGGAACTAGAAAATGAGTTAAATGAACGAGCTATAAATGAGCGCAGGGCAAGAACAAAGGCTGCTCGCATACGTCAGGAACAGGGGAAAGAACTTACGGCAAATAATACTACTTCCGAAGAAATCACTTCAAAAGAGAAAGAAATGCATACACAAAATGCATATTCCACAATATCTGATGAAGAAGCTATTAGACGAAAACGTGAAAATTATACACCAGAAGAAATGGAAGCAATAATAAATGCTGGCTCTTTGGAAGAAGCATACAGGCAAGGATTGATATAATAATTGCGTGAAAAAAGGGAGAATAAGCAAATGATAATTTCACAAGATACATTAGATAATTATTTTGTTTCAAACGAATTTAATATTACAACACCAGCTATAATGGAACTTCAAGGTCAAGTATTACGCTGGGTATCTGATGGGGTTCCGGGTGCAATTATATATGGTCGTCCTAGAATCGGAAAAACTCGTGCAATTCTTTACATTGCCAATGTTTTAAGAGCTAAATATGGACGTGAATTGCCTATATATGTATTAAATGCAACAGAACATGTACCAAAAGATAAATTTTTCTACTCAGAGTTACTAAAAGTTGTTGGACATCCAGAATTTGATAAAGGGACTGTAAGCATGCTTAAAGAACGTTTATTAAATTCATTATTTGCAAGTGCCTGTAATACAAAGTATCGTAAAATAATTCTTTTTATAGATGAAGCATATAATTTTAGCGAGAAAGATTTTAAATGGCTTATGGATGTCTATAATAATTTGAATCTTAAAAATATTCATCTCTATATTTTTTTAGTTGGTTCTGAAGAATTGATTGCCAGAAAACAGGCACTTATCATGGCCAAGCAGCATCAGATTGTAGGACGATTTATGGTAGAGGAATGCCGGTTTCATGGAATTCAATCAGCAAAAGAAATGTCAATTTGTTTGGCTAATTATGATCAACCATTAGATATAGCCGGTGAACAGATTTCTTTAACTAAAGAATTCTTTCCTGATGCATTTCTTGATGGAAAACGTTTATTTTCATGTGCAAATATATTAATGGATGAATACTTAAAAGTAATGAAAAAAATAGGCATTCCACCTGCATCGGAAATTCCTATGATGTATTTCGTTAATACAATTAAGTATTGTTTAAATAATTATGGAATTACAGGTGAAAAAGCATATTTTCCTACAGAAAAAATGTGGAAAAATTCTATAAATAATTCAGGATATGTAGCTGCAGAAAGGGTCTATTTTAATGTTCCAATTGGATAATCGAAAGCCAGAGTATACTTGGAAAAGCGAATGGAATATACCATATGAATCAATTTGGGGACGTATAGAAAAATTTCGTTCAGTGAATGCGTTATTACCTGTGCAACTAGATAAGATAATAAAAATAGGAGGATATAGTTTTTATACATTATTTTCAACAGATTTGTTAATTTATCGTAATCAAAACTATTTTGTGCCTCAAATGTCAGATGTTCTTAAAATAGATGTAGATATTTTTAAGAATTTTACTTATATAAATGGTATTTTCGATACCAGAATACGTTATTGCCCCAAATGTATAAGGAACGGTTATCATTCATTTCTTCATCAATTAACATTTTTTGATAAATGCTTTTTACATAGAAATACTAAACTTTTATATCGATGTGAATGTCAACATACATATATTTTGAAAAGAAAAACTATAACTAAAACTAGCGCTTTTCAATGCGAAACTTGCAGCAAAAAAATATTAATGGTTCCTTCATCGGCAGATGGTATCTTAAACGCATGGGGAAGCAGTAGTAGCAGAGAAATTAAAAAGCATGTTCAAAAAACAAATATATATCAGTGTATTCATATACTGGATGTTTCGTATATTGGCCATAGGACATCAGATAATAATACGCATGATTGTATTAAATTTAATGATACCCAAAAACAAGTATTACAGAATATTTTGCTTTTCGGACAAGCCAACTGTAAACCACGTTTTTTGATTAAAAAAGATACTTCAAGCAAAAAAATCAATATGTCAAAATTACTTCACCAATATATTTTGTCTAAATATACTCATGATACCATATTAAAGCATTGTTGGCATATTTCAAATAGATATTATCGTTATGAACTTACTGGTTATAATATTGAGCTTTTAACGGTTTTGTATTTATTAAGAGAACTTCAATGTAAAAATAATGTTGATGAATTACCTTATTATAAACTGGGAAATTTTTTGATTAATATTAATGAAATATTTTTTGAGGACCGTTTTTGTGCCCCTATAATTGATTTCATACGTAAAACTTATATTTATATAGATATATCAATGGATGAGTATAATGAATTATATAATATTATTTTAAAAGAGTTTATTATAGCGCGTTTTAATCATATACATAGTTGCTTTACAAACAATTTTCCGGAAAAGAGTCCCAGCACAAGTTCATCTTTTATTACATATCATAATTGGGAATATCCAGTTTATGTTGTAGCCAAAACTAAGTCTGAGGATATAATTTTATATTAAAAAATTGAACAATACTTGGCACTTATAATGTTTATATGCCAAGTATTGTTCAAAAAAAATTTTTTTCAAAACAATCAATAACCCTTTAAAATATACATTACTTCAAGATAAGTGCCAACAATACTTCAATTGTCAGTAAGTCAAAGGCATTTATGCGTGCGTCGGCGCTAACCGGCTTAAAATGGCAGTATTTATTCGTAAAAGCTGTGTTTTGCGAATAGATAACTCACACCCTATATATACCATATTAACGCACAAAGCAGATTTTACATCAAGTCTTTTGAATCTAATATAATTGTAAATGGACCGTCATTCAGCAAAGTTATCTTCATATCTGCTCCAAAGGAACCAGTTTGTACGTCCGGAACTTCGTCACGACATTTTTCAATGATATATTCATATAATTTGTTGGCTTTTTCTGGATTACCTGCATTTACAAAGGACGGTCGATTTCCCTTACGGCAATCTGCATATAATGTAAATTGTGAAACTAACAAGAGAGATCCATTTACATCCTTTAGACTTAAATTTGTCTTGCCATTCTCATCTGCAAAAATCCTTAATCCCAATAGCTTTTTAACTAATTTATCTGCAATTTCTTCATTATCATCCTCAGCAATTCCGATTAATACCAGGTAGCCATTCTGAATGGAACCAATAATTTTCTGTTCAACTTCAACTTTGGCATGTGTAACACGCTGTATTACAAATTTCATTCTTCTATAATTCCTTTCATTAAATATTCTTATCCTATTATATATGTAAAGACATGGATTTTCCAGTAGTTTTCATGTATAATGTATTCGTAAAACACAAAACTTGGAGGTTATTCATGAAACTTCAAAAATTATATAGTTATACCAGAAAGGCGATGGATAATTTTCAGATGATTAAGGAAAATGATTCTATTGCGGTTGGTATTTCCGGAGGAAAAGACAGTCTTACGCTGCTATATGCCCTGGCTGGTCTACGCAGATTTTATCCGGTGCACTACTCTCTTACTGCCATAACAGTTGATTTAGGATATCCGGATTTTGATTTAACAGAAATCAAAGCATTGTGTCAGAAGCTGGATGTGCCATATCATATTATTCCAACACAGATTGGGGCAATTATAAAAGAGCAGAACAAAAAGAATAGCCCCTGCTCTCTTTGTGCAAAGCTTCGTAAAGGAGCATTGAATCATGCTGTCATTGAGCTTGGCTGCAACAAAGTTGCTTATGCGCATCATAAAGATGATATCATAGAAACGATGCTGCTTTCTCTTATGTTTGAAGGAAGATTTTATGCATTTCCACCGGTTACACATCTCGACCGTAGCAATCTCGATGTTATCCGGCCACTGATGTATGTTCCGGAAGTCGATGTAATTGGGTTTAAAAATCATTACAATCTTCCTGTTGTTAAAAATCCATGTACATTTGATGGAAAAACAAAGCGTCAGTATGCCAAGGATTTATTACAACAGCTTAATAAAGATCATCCTGGTGTAAAGAACCGTTTATTTACAGCAATTATAAATGGGAATATTCCAGACTGGAGGCAATTATCCAATGAATGAAAAGGCATATTATGAATCAGTAAATACAAAAAATGAATTAAAGTTACGTGAACTTCAGAAAGAGCTGCCCCCCTTCTGCCGAGAGTTTTTTATCGGAATGAAGGCGTCTGTTTCGTCCCGGACCCTATTGGCTTATGCATATGATTTAGGTATATTTTTTGATTTTATACATCAGAATAATCCCATTTGTGCGAAAAAGCCGGTAAATGAATTCGCTATCGATTTGTTAGACCAGATTTCGCCTATGGATATTGAGGAATATCTTGATTATTTAAGGGTTTATGAAAAAGATGGTGTTGCGCATACCAATGATGAAAGAGGCATTTCACGTAAACTGGCAAGCTTACGAAGCTTTTATAATTACTATTTCTGTAAAGAAATGATAACAAAAAATCCTGCACAGCTTGTCCGGATGCCAAAAAAACACGAAAAAACCATAACGAGACTTGATGTAGATGAAGTTGCTATGCTGTTAGATGAGGTTGAATCAGGAGAAAAATTAACCGAACATCAACAAAAGTTCCATGAACAAACCAAATGTCGTGACCTTGCAATTATGACATTGCTTTTAGGAACAGGAATCCGTGTTTCTGAATGTGTGGGACTTGATATCACAGATGTAGACTTTCGTAACAACGGAATCAAAGTACATCGAAAAGGTGGTGCAGAAGTCGTTGTATACTTCGGTGATGAGGTTCGCACTGCTCTTTTGAATTATCTGGAAGAAAGAAATACCATTGAAGCTGTGGAAGGAAGCACCCATGCCCTCTTCCTTTCCCTGCAAAAGAAACGAATCGGTGTCCGGGCAGTAGAAAATCTGGTAAAAAAATACTCAAAATTAATTACTACCATGAAGAATATTACACCGCATAAATTAAGAAGTACCTATGGAACGTCACTATATCGCGAAACAGGCGATATTTACCTGGTGGCTGATGTCTTAGGCCATAAAGATGTAAATACCACGAAAAAGCATTATGCGGCCTTAGAGGATGAACGTCGAAGAACTGCTCCAAAATATATTCATTTGCGGGATGAATAAAAATAGAAAAATAAGTAATATATTATAAAAAAGTAAAACAGTTTCCATTTTGGCATTATAAAAGTAGGTATATATTATAACCACCATCTTGGAAACTGTTTTTAAATAATAAATCTTATAAAATACTTGATATCTTATCCTGAATCCGCTGTTTTACTAATTCGGCAATTTCTTTGGATTTCATATCTTTATACTCTTCGTAATAAATCGGCTCCAAATAATGAACCTGTGTAGTAATCGGCCACAGATAAAAACTGTTAAAGACTTTGTAGGAATCAATCAGCGCAATTGGTACAATTGGTACATGTGCTTTTATTGCAGATTTAAAACTACCCGCTTTAAAATCACAGACACGATTACGGTTATTGAATTCGTAACCACCTTCCGGAAAAAGAATGTATTTCTTTCCGTTCTTTACATCTTCTGAAACTTCGGTAATAATTTTCAAAGCCTGACGGACATTATCTTTTATTAAACGCTTACCCTGAAGTAAGTCAACAAATTCACTTACAAGAATGGTATGGGATTTTGCTTCATCCATAACCAGAGAACAAGGTTCCTTATGAGTGCTTATAATACCAAGAGCATCATATTTACCCTGGTGATTCGGATACATAACATATCCACCTTCTTTTGGTAGATTTTCTTCGCCATAGGCTACAGTCTTGATTTTACCGGAACGCTTCATTAAATAAATGACATGACGAACCAGTTTATATCGTTCCTCTTCCGAATATTTTTCCGGATGATCTGCCCACTTTCTCATTTTCGGTATAATATATGGGGCTCGAAAAAGATTCATTATAATAACATATATAAAACGTAACATTTTCTAACTCCTTGATATTTTAATCTTGTACTATGCGTAAAATAATACATAACTATTATACCACATTCCGAAAATTCGACAACTATTCTTTCTTTTCTGATAAATTTTTATTTTAAATTTCTTAGCATATTATGCTGCAATCACTTTAAGGACTGCTTCTGCCAGCTTCTGATGTCCCTCTTCATTTAAATGTTCTCTATCAGCACTGCTTGGTGCTGCAATATCAGATGCAGCGAGAAAATCGCAGTTATATTTTAGGGCAATTTTTTGATAAACGGATTTTAATTTTTTAGATACTTCAACAGATTTTTGATTAAATTCAGGATCAAACTCCGGCTCCCAAACTCCTTCACCTAATTGGATTGGAGAAATTAACAAAATACGGGTATCTGAATCAATTTTCCGGATCTGTTTTAATAATTGTTCTATTCCAAGTCCAATTACTTCTGCTGATGCATGATATAAGCTTTTACAGTCATTCGTTCCTAACATAAGAACAACCCGGTCAATTGGAGCGTGGCTTTCTAACAGTGTCGGAAGTAAGGCAGCCCCCTTCCGTCCCTCTCTTAGCTCATCTTCAAAGACGGTGGTTCTACCGCATAAACCTTCTTCTATAATACGATAACCTTTTTCATATAAATGTTGTTCTAAAAGACCTGTCCATCTGGTATCACGTCCATATCTCTCTTTTGTGCCAGGAATTAAACCGTAAGTATTTGAATCACCAAAGCATAATATTTCTTTCATAGTAAACCTCCATTTGTCTAAAATAATGTAATTTGATATATGTAGTTGAAAATAATACTTTTTCCAATTTCCTACTATATTAATATGGTTACTATGAAAAGTCAATATAAAATTAAAAATAATATTTAAAATAGCATTAAAACAAAATCTCTTCTTGTATATCTTATTTATCCAGAAAGGTATCTAATTTATCTAAAAGCGGTCTGTGTTCTGTCATATCTGAAATCCTATTTAAATTCACTGGAAGAATAAGAAACAGTAAGGTACTCTCCCGCATGGATGGTATCACTGGTTAACTGGTTCATCTCTTTTACTTCTTCGATATAGGATGCATAATCGGCATCATCATCTGCATATTGCTCTGCAATCGTCCAGAGAGTATCCCCTTTCTGTACTTCAATACTGGTATAATATTTATAGGTATTTACCTCATTGGAAGCTTTGCTCTGTGAAGAAGCAAGCAGGTTGCTTCCTAAAATAACACCAAGGATGGTTAAAAACACTGCCAGAAAAGAAATAATAAGATATCTTTGAATCTGGCACACATATGCTCTGTTTCTTCTTCCGTTTGCACGAATTGCCATCGTACGATTCGATGTATACTGAGTTCCATCCATATATCTGCGCCTGTTGTCCATTCTATTTCCCCTTCCGTAGTATTCTTTATATTCGTTGTATCCATATACTCTATTATCACGATTCATTGTTTTGTCTCCTTTCGAACGTCTGTTGCGAACATTTGTTTATATGTGCATTATATATAGGGAACATTCGTTTGTCAAGAAGAAAAGCGAACAAATTTTCGGAATATGTGTTTGCTTTTTCAGCGAACATATGTTAGACTTAGAATATAAAAAGGAGGTAATGAGATGGCATACGGAAAAATCAGTTCAAAACAAAAGGAAATTCTTGAATATATTAAACAGGAAATTTTAAATAAAGGATACCCACCTGCTGTTCGTGAAATTTGTGAAGCAGTTAATCTGAAATCAACTTCTTCGGTTCATTCTCATCTGGAAACTCTTGAGAAGAATGGATATATCAGACGTGACCCTACGAAGCCAAGAGCAATTGAGATCATTGATGACAGCTTTAATTTAACCAGACGTGAGGTTGTTAATGTTCCTATGGTAGGAAGTGTTGCTGCAGGACAGCCGATTCTTGCAGTAGAAAATATTACCAGCTATTTTCCTATTCCGGCAGAGTTTATGCCAAATGCAGAAAGCTTTATGCTTCGTGTTAAGGGAGAAAGTATGATTAATGCAGGTATTTTTGACGGGGATAATGTTCTTGTAAAGCGTCAGTCTACTGCATCTAATGGTGATATTGTGGTTGCTCTTGTAGATGATTCTGCAACGGTTAAGACCTTTTATAAGGAGGACGGTTATTATCGTCTGCAGCCAGAAAATGATTCCATGGATCCGATTATTGTAAAAGAATGTTCTATTCTCGGAAAGGTATTCGGCGTATTCCGTTTCCTTGCTTAGTTATAAGTATTAACTATAGAGCCTGCTTTCGGTAGACTCTTATGAATGCACTCAACAGACTAACACCCATAAAACTACGAGAAATACGCTTTGCGAGCTATTCGCGTAAAAAAGTGTCTTCGACACTCTCAGCTCCCCTTCCCCTCATTCATGAGGGGAAGGGGGTTTCCTTTGTCTTTCTTTATTGTAAAATTCTATTATGAATATATTACAACCTATCTTTACTGATTATTATGAACCTATCATTTACAAACTTCATCCTCGTCCTTCTGTTATCGAAAATGTCAACATGATGATTCATTGTGGTGATCCTTCTCACGGTGGTGCCATGTATGGCTGTCTTCACTGTGGAAATCTTAAATTTGTTCCCTTTCGCTGTAAAAGCCGTTTTTGCCCTTCCTGTGGAAACAAATACAACCAGCTTCGTTCTTTTCATATGTCCTGTAAGCTTGTTTCTTGTGTTCATCATGCCTTCCGTAAAGTTCTCCTTGAACAGCTTACTTCCCGCATTGGTCCATCTTTTCGTAAAGTTAAAAAAGAGCTTCCCATGATGGAAAGCCCTTAAAATTTACACACTGATGCCCCTTGTTGCAAACTATGTCAAACAGTCCAGGGCCTTAGCTTAATCGTTAACTAGAAGTAAATCATACAGAATTATTCTACTGTGTATGTAAGATTATTACTTTCTGCATATTCTTTTGCATACTGTTCAGCATATGAACCTGCTTTTACAATAAGATGAAAATCTCTTAAATGCATTTCAGTAACACTTTCTGGTATTTTTAAATCCATACCAATATTTTTAGATGGTGCATCAACCGTATTATTTATGTCATCTTCGCCAATCTTTTGAAGTCCATCATTAAGAGTAACTTCCTGTATATTCGTATTAAGAAACGGATCACATCCAATCGTCTTAACAGAATCACCTAAAACAACATATCTTAAATTTTCACAATTTCCAAATACTCCCTCACCTAAATCCTTTATATTATTTCCAATTTTGATAGCAACTATATTCTTATCGTTAGCCAAAGCATACGTTCCTAAACTAACAACTTTTTTTCCATTTATTTCATCTGGAATAACCACGATTGGATCCTTACCAACATACTTCTGTATTACGATTTCATCTGAGTTGTCAATTAACTCAAAATCTTCTGCCGGTGTCTCATCATGGCTCATCAAATCATCCATGGTGATTTCATCTGCTGATTTATAACTAGTATCATTCTTATCATCAGACTTATCACTTGAAGATGTATCTTTCTGGCTGTCCTGCACATCTGCTGTTTGTTTTGTTTGGTCTGTCTTACCTGCATTGTCTGATGACGAACTTCCACAGCCTGCTGATGACACAGCCATTGTAAAAATCATTCCTAGAATTAATAGTCTCTTTTTCATTTCTTTCTCCTTTGAAGTTAATTATTTTATATAATTTTATATTACTTTAGTAAATGGCGCAATAAGTCAGAATTACCATTAATCAGATAATTTCTGTAATAAATATGGATTTTGCTTACAGTAAAAATCTTCTGGTATTTTAAAGGTCTTCCGGGTCAATATCTTTTCCATCTCTCCAGATGCGCTCTAAATCGTAGAAGAGACGATCTTCTTTTGAGAAGATATGAACGATAATATCACTGTAGTCCATCAGAATCCAGCTGGAACGCTGATTTCCTTCAATCTGTTTTGCATGATAACCGGCTTTATATAACTGCTCATCTACGCTGTCCTGCATAGCCTGTAACTGGTTGGCATTACTTCCACTGGCGATAATAAAATAATCTGCGATAACAGATATTTCACTGATATCAATAATACGGATATCTTCTGCCTTCTTTTCCGATAATGCCTGATATGCAAGCTTCGCCATTTCTTTCGATTGTTTATTCATGAGAACCTCCTGTATAGTAATGATATGTTTCAAGTGTCATAGGGTCGATATTTTTATCATTTTTACTGCCATTGAGATAATGGATGGTATCACATAAAATCATTTTTAGTGCTTCATCTAAATCTTCAAAGGCTGTTTTTCTGATTTCCTTTAGGTTTGCTGCTTTATCCCGTTTTGGTTCAATATAATCTGCGATAAATACGATTTTATCCAGAGTATTCATTGCCGGTGCCCCGGTGGTATGAACAGAAATTGCATGAAGAATCTCTTCATCCTCTATTTCATATAATACTCTGGCAAGAAATGCACCGACTTTAGCATGAAGTAAAAAAGGATTATCCTTTTCCACCTGCGTGACAGGAATGTTATTCTTCGCACAGATTTTTAATTTCTTTTCGTTTGGAATACATTTGGCACAATCGTGAAGCAGACCTGCAAGCTGAGCCTTTTCCATATCATAACCATTTGCCATGGCAAGACAGGCTGAAGTATACATGACCCCTAAAGTATGCTCGTAACGGTCTTTATCCAATTCCTTTTTTAATGTTTTTTTTATCTTATTAAATCTTTCGTTCATTAGTGTCTGACCTTCATCCTCCTGATATAAACACTGATGGGCAATATATTCTTCCACTTCCGGTGTGACAAGGTAACGTATCGGTTCCCCGTTTGCTACCCGCTCCCGGATATTATGAGAAGAAACGGAAACATTTGGTGTGATAATCGGTCTTATATCTGCCGCATAGAGCCGCTTTAACTCTGCAGCCTTATTCTTTATCCGGTTCATATCCAAATCGTCTCTGATGGCAACTAAAAGCGTTGCAAGACGGCAAATTTCTGCTGGTTCCATCCATTTATCCAGATAATCAAGGGAATCTGCTCCCATAATGAAATAGAGTTCCCAGTCCGGATAGGTCCGATGAAGCTCCTGCAGCGTCAGATACGTATAACTGGTACGGGCTGCATTAATCTCCATGGCCGAAAAATAAAAATCCGGATTATTTTTAATCGACAGGCGAATCATTTCCAGCCGGTGGGCAGACTGTTCAATCTCTTTATCATCCTTATGAGGCGAATGTCCCGTTGGAATAAAAAGAATCTGGTCTAAATGATATTGTGTTACCGCATTCTGTGCAATAATCAGATGCCCGATATGAATCGGATCAAAGGTTCCGCCAATAATTCCAATACGCACTTTCTTCAATCTTCTACCACCCTTCCAAGGTATAAAAGCTTTCGTTTATAACAATTCAATCTTTGGATGTTTCTTTGATTTACGGTAAAGAACGATTTTTTTACCAGTTACCGCAACCACCTGTGCATGCGTACGCTCTGCAATTATTTCGCCTAATTCGCGAGGATCATCTGCACAGTTTTTTAATACAGAAATCTTGATCAATTCCCGTTTTTCAATAGCATCATCTATTGCAGAAATAATTTCCGGTGTAAGAGATGCCTTTCCAATCTGGAAAATTGGATTTATCGTACTTGCCATTCCTCTTAAATGGGAACGCTGCTTACTCGTTAATTCCATAATGATTTACTCCTTATAATAATCGAATTCAAGTCCATACATACGGACTGTATCACCTTCCTGAATACCCTTTGCCTCTAATTCCTTTAAGATACCCTGTTCTTTTAAGAATTTCTGGAAGAAAAGGAAACCTTTCTCAGAATCAATATTGGTGTAACCCAGCATTTTATCAATCTTAGGACCTTCTACAACATAAGCACCATCTTCCGGATCAACCTCAATGGTATAAGGTTCACCCTCTAATGCTCTCGAATCCGGGAAGAATTCCTGTTCATAGATAACCGGTGTATCGTCCATTTCATCTAAAAGACTCTTCACATAAAACATTAACTCACGTACACCCTGACGGCTGACCGCAGAAATTGGAAACACTTTAATGCCGGATGGTTCAAAGGTTTCTTTTAATTTCTCAATTATTTCATTATTGCCTTCATAAATAGCATCAATTTTATTGGCTGCAATGACCTGAGGTTTCTTTAATAATTCCGGATTAAAGGATTCCAGTTCCTGGTTAATGGCATGAATATCTGCAATCGGATCTCTGCCTTCTGTTCCGGCAGCATCCACAACATGAATAATAACCTTGGTTCGCTCTATATGCTTTAAGAATTCATGTCCAAGGCCAATTCCTTCGGATGCTCCTTCAATCAGCCCCGGAATATCAGCCATGACAAATCCGGCACCTTCGCCTAAATCAACGACACCAAGAATCGGATTTAAAGTTGTAAAATGATAATTTGCAATCTTTGGTGTTGCATTGGTGGAACTGGATAATAAAGTTGATTTTCCCACATTTGGGAAGCCGACTAAACCAACGTCAGCAATTACTTTAAGTTCCAGTCGAACTTCAAGTTCCAATGCTTCCTGCCCCGGCTGTGCATATTTCGGTGCCTGCATAGAAGAAGTTGCAAAATGCTGATTGCCAAGTCCACCCTTTCCACCGGTTAAAATAATCTGTCTTTTATTCTCACCGGACATATCTGCAATTACCTTATCGGTAGCTGCATCTCGGATAATGGTTCCGGCAGGAACATGAATGACAAGGTCTTCACCCTTTTTTCCGTGGCAGTTTCGTTTTTTTCCTTCTTCTCCGTTTTCTGCAGCCCATTTGTACTTATGACGGAAATCATTTAAGGTATTCATGCTGTCATCTACTTCAAAGATGATATCGCCACCTTTTCCACCATCGCCACCGTCCGGACCGCCATCCGGAACATATTTTTCACGGCGGAAGCTCACATGACCGTTACCGCCTTTTCCTGATTTTATAATAATTTTTGCACTGTCGGCAAACATAATTTTCTACCTCATTATTGATTGTGATTAAATATCAGTTACTGTAATCGAATGATAACTTTAAGTGCTTCTAAATTACTTCAAGTTAAAATATAGTTTCCTATAAGTGAAAATAGACCCGGCGCTTTCGTGTCGGGTCTATCATGCATCTTATTCGTTTGTTGCTACTGGATAAACAGAAGCCTGTTTCTTATCTCTGCCTTTTCTTTCAAATCTAAGAACACCGTCTGTTAATGCGAATAAAGTATCATCTCCGCCGATACCAACGTTAACGCCTGGATGAATCTTTGTTCCACGCTGTCTGTATAAAATGTTACCAGCCTTAACGAACTGTCCGTCTGCTCTTTTTGCACCTAATCTCTTGGATTCAGAATCTCTACCGTTCTTAGTAGAACCAACTCCCTTTTTATGAGCAAAAAACTGAAGGTTCATATTCAACATGTTCTACACCTCCTTGAAGTTTAAAATGATGTAATCATTTCCATAATTGTTTTGTATTCCCTGTAAGCCTAAAACCATTGTGTCCAAAAGTAACTTTGCATCATGTCCTGCCGGCTGCTCAAAAGATACGGAAATCAATCCGGTCTCTTCGTCCTGATTGGTCTTGAACTGTTCTTTTGTGAACATTCCAAGGGCATTGATTGTATTAATCACAAGAACCGAAATTCCTGCACATACAATATCCTCTCCGGCATCTGCATATTCAGCATGTCCGACACAGGAAAAAGCAAGATACTCTTGTTTCTGGTTTCGAAAAATCGTTATCTTTGTCATAACAATTTCCTATCGATTACGCATTAATTTTTTCGATTTTCACCTGTGTGAACGCCTGTCTATGACCGTTCTTCTTGTGATAGCCGGTTTTTCTCTTATACTTGTAAACGATAACTTTCTTAGCTCTGCCTTCTTTTACTACAGAAGCTTCTACAGTTGCGTTAGCTGCGTCTGCACCAACTTTTAATCCGTTGTCAGATACTGCTAAAACCTGATCGAAAGTTACTTTCTCACCAGCCTCAACACCAAGCTTTTCAATGGTAATGATATCGCCTTCAGATACTTTGTACTGTTTACCACCTGTTGCTATAATTGCGTACATATGGCACCTCCTATTATCATTACTCGCCAGTTGTGGTGCTATCCTTACGATAGACTTATACCTCACTGTGCGGCATACTGTTGTATCATAGCACACGAATTACGATTCGTCAACTATTTCACGCTATAATTTTAATTATTTTTCAGGTACTTTCGAGTATTGTATTCAGATATTTCTTTGCATATCTTGATAGATACCTTGATGTGGCTTTTGCAGCTGCTATCATCTTAGCTGAGCCACCTGCTCCAAAAGGGTCTTACGCTCCTTCTTCCGGGTCAGCTCCACTAAGCCAAGCTTTGTAATATCCACAAGCCGTACCGGAACCGGGTCTTCTTTTAAGGATAACCGGAACTGGTGCATCAGCTCTTTTCTTTGCTCTTCTTTTGCCATATTGATGAAATCCACAATGACAATTCCTGAAATATTACGAAGCCGGAGCTGTCTTGAAATCTCTGCAGCAGCTTCTAAATTAATCTTATAATAATATTCTTCTGCATTTTTTCCGGAAGTATTCTTTCCACTGTTTACATCGATAACTGTCAGAGCTTCCGTTGGCTGAATGATAAGATAAGCACCAGACTTCATCCAGACCCGTTCCGATATTGCACGCTGTATCTGCGTCTCAAAGGAATAAAGGGTTCCTAATGAAATGGCATCATTTTCATAGAACCGTATCTTAGATAAAATATCAGGATTTCCGGCATAAAGCTGTTGAAGCTCTTCATAGATATTCTTATCATCCGTAATAATTTCACCAAGCTCTTCCTGGTAAAGGTGATTGATGGCATTTTCATAAAATTTCTTTGGCGGCATCAGAATGCTGTAACAGGTACGGAAATGAAAAGTTGCAGCTAACTTCTGATAGTCAGATAAAAGTTTCCGGTATTCTGTTTCTAATTCTTCCGGAGAAGCTCCTGCCGCATTGGTTCTTACGATAAGACTATGCGGCTTTCTTTTTTCTTCCTGTCCGGCATTCTGCTTTGTATCGGTAACTGCTTCTTTTTCAAAAAGCCGCATCTGTTCGAAAAGCTGTACCTGACTGCTTAACCTTTCTTTTTCATCCGCACTTAATTTAGAAGAAATGGCAAGGGGACGTTTTTCATTTGTCAGGACAAAATATTTTCCGGTAAGGGAAAGCTTGGTATCTGCAATGGGATACTTGGTCTTGATCGCCTCTTTGGTAATCTGCACCACAAGTTCATCCCCTTCGGTCAGCTTTCCGCTTCTGCACTGCTTTGAAAACCAGGCATCTTTTATATGTGCTGTTTCCAGATAACAGGTTACTCCCTTTGCAATGTCCACAAAAGCGGCATCTAAGTTCGCGGCAATCTTTTTTACCCTGGCAATACAAATTATTCCCGGTACAACTTGATTTTCTTCGGATAACGGATGAAATGCAATTTCCCTAAACTTGTCCTTTTCATCTAACAGTGCCGTAAAATAGGAGTCGCCTACATAATGCTGCCTTGTAATGATAAATTTATTCAAGAATGTCATCTCCCATTTCATCCAATGCAATCAGAGTGCCGTCTTCTTTTCGGGCATATACGTCCACACGATGAATCTGAAACTGCATTTCGTTATAAGGAAGTTCCAGATACCGGTAAAAGGCTTCTAACAAAAGCTCTGGTTTTACATTATCTACGCTTCCTGTAGATACTTTAAGATAAAAGAATGGACAGCCATCTGCTTCCTCAACCTGAAAATCATATACCAGCTGCTTTAAGTCCATGACTTTTTCGCTTTTTTTCGTCTTTTTCGTAACCAGAATCTCCGGAGCATCTTCATAAAATGCTTTTACTTTAGCTTTCAGTTCATCCAAAGTGAATGGACAATTTCCTTTATCCTTATAAAATACGTTATAGTCTGCTGCTGCAACAATGGACATCGCTGTTTTTGCATGCTCTGGCAGCATCCGGTAAGATACGATTTCAACACCTTCCACCATAGTATCATTTAAAGCCTTAACGGATTCAATTGAACTTCTGGTAGAATGTACTTCAATATCAAGATATTCTCCATCACTGGTGATTCCAACTCCCAGCGGTGCCGCAAAAGACATAATCTGATGCGGGGAAAATCCCTCGGAATATGCAATATCAATCTCAGCACGGCGCATTGCTTTCTGGAAATAACGCATCATATCAAGGTGTCCGATAAATTTCATTACACCATATTTTCGAAATTTAATTCTTATTTTCAAAGCAGACACCTCCCTTAAACTGAGCAGCTCCACAGCCCTGACACTGCATCCGGCAGTTTGGAGTTACTTCTTCTTTTCTGGCACGTTCCCATTCGCGGATTAAGAACTTTTTCGAAACGCCATCATCAATAAAATCCCATGGGAAAATTTCATCCAGCGGACGTTCCCGCATGGTATAGAAATCGGTATCGATGCCACATTCCGCAAAAGCTTCTACCCAGCGGTTATTATCAAAAAATTCAGTCCAGGCATCAAAAATTCCGCCCTTTTCATAAACCTTAAGCAAGGCAGGGGCAATCCGGCGGTCTCCTCTTGCAAGAATACCCTCTAATACCGTAACATCTGCTTCATGCCAGTTATACTTGATGCTCTTGCGGTTTAACTGTTCTTTTACAGCATCATTTACCACCTTGGCTCTGCCAAGATAGCTGTCCTTATCATACATTCTCGCCCACTGGAAAGGGGTAAATGGCTTTGGCACAAAGAAAGACGTGCTGATGGTAATCTGACATTTTCCATTCCGCTCTTCCTTTGGAATCTCATAATAACGGACTGCAATTTTATTGGCAAGCTCTGCTATGGCACGCATATCGTCTTCCGTCTCGGTCGGAAGTCCTAGCATGAAATAAAGCTTTACTTTATTCCAGCCGCCTTCAAACGCCATTCCGGCACCATTTAAAATCACTTCTTCGGTCAGTCCCTTATTAATGACATTACGAAGACGCTGGGAGCCGGCTTCCGGAGCAAAGGTAAGGCTGCTCTTTCTGATATCCTGCACTTTTCCCATAACATCTAAAGAAAATGCATCAATACGAAGAGATGGCAGAGAAATATTTACGCCTTTATCCTTAAAGTTATCAATCAGGAAATTAACCAGTTCTTCCAGTTGTGAATAATCACTGGAACTTAAAGAACTTAAAGAAATCTCTTCATGTCCGGTATTCTTTAACATTTCGTAAGCATAATGTTTTAAGACTTCTACATCTTTTTCCCGGACCGGACGGTAAATCATTCCAGCCTGACAGAAACGGCAGCCGCGGATACAGCCACGCTGAATCTCTAATACCACACGATCCTGGGTTGCTTTAATAAAAGGAACAACCGGTTTCTCCGGGTAAACTGAATGGGACATATCCATCTGAATCTGTTTCTTTACCGTTGCCGGCACATCCTCATATTTTGGTGTAAAGGATGCAATCGTTCCATCTTCTTTATAAGCCACCTCATACATGGAAGGTACATAGATTCCGGGAATAGACGCTGCACGGCGTAAGAATTCCTTTCTGCTGACCTTTTCTTTCCTGCACTGCTTATACAGCGTAAATAATTCCGTATAAGAAATTTCACCTTCTCCGATATAGAACAAATCAAAGAAATCTGCAATCGGCTCCGGATTATAGCTGCAAGGACCACCACCGATTACAATCGGATCATCTTCTTTTCGCTCAGAAGACAGCATGGCAATCTGGGATAAATCAAGAATCTGTAAAATGTTGGTATAGCACATCTCATACTGGATGGTAATACCAAGGAAATCAAAATTCTTAATCGGCTCCTGACTTTCCAGTGCAAATAAAGGAATATTTTTCTCCTTCATAATCTTGTGTAAATCCGGCCACGGAGAATAAACCCGTTCGCAGTATACATCATCCCGTTTATTAAACATATCATATAAAATCTGAATGCCAAGATGAGACATTCCGATTTCATAGACATCCGGAAAGCACATTGCAAAACGAATGTCAACATCCTTCGGATTCTTCTTTACCATGTTAAGCTCGTTTCCGATATAACGAGCCGGTTTATCAATTGTTAAAAGTATTTCATCACTTAATGCTAAAGTGTTCATCTGGTACCTCAATCATTCTTAAATATCATAATCCGATTTGTGAAAAAAATAACGATTATTTATTTTTTGCAAAATCCGAAATCATCATAACATACTTTTGCAGTTTTGTATAATCATAGTTTTCTTCTAATTGCCGGTACATCCATTTGGTATCTTTTTCACCGGCAGTTCCCGGAAAAGGAAGCTTTCCTTTATCACATAAAACAAACACCACAAAAAGACAAATACAAAGCAGCCATTTTACTTTCCAAATGGCTGCTTTTCCTGTGTTTATTAACTCCTCGTCCGTGTCTTTCCGTGATTCCGAAAAAGAATTTCTGGCACGAAGAATATATTCCCGTCTGTTAGCAATATAATCCTGTTCCAAATTAATCGCACCTTTCTGCATATCATCGCCTGATTGTTATTCTGCTGTAATCTATGCAGAAAGTGCAGAAACTATGTATGTTATCTCTGGGCAAGTTCCTGGGTAACATCCTCCCATGTTACGCCTTTTTCTACCATCAATACCATTGCATGATAAAGGAAATCTGAAATTTCATAAATAATCTCTTCCGGTTCCGGATTCTTTGCGGCAATGACAATCTCGGTTGCCTCTTCGCCGACTTTCTTTAAAATCTTATCAATTCCCTTATCGAAAAGGTAGTTGGTATAAGAGCCTTCCTTTGGATGAATCTTACGATCCGCAATAATGGAGTAGACATCCTCAAATACCTGAAGCGGATTTTTCTCCGCATATTCTTTCTTGACAATTTCATTAAAGAAACAGCTTGGTGCTCCGGTATGACATGCCACACCAATCTGGGATACCTTTGCAAGAATGGTATCAAAGTCACAGTCTGCCGTTAAAGATTTCACATACTGGATATGACCACTGGTCTCACCCTTCATCCACAATGCCTTACGGCTGCGGCTGTAATAAGTCATCTTTCCGCTGGAAATGGTGGTATTGAACGCTTCTTCATTCATATAAGCTACCATAAGTACCTCATCGGTACGGTAATCCTGTACTACAACAGGTACCATTCCATCCGAATTCAATTTGAAATCACTCCATTTTAATGCCGGAGCAAAATTGTCCATACGGATTCCGCTGGCTGCAAATTCCGTTTTTAATTTCATGATATCTGTCCTGGTATCATTAATAAATGCACCGCAGATTCCTCTGACATTTTCACGGTTTAATACATCCACCAATGCATCCTTATCATAATTATCATACTGAACCACATATGGCAGATTTGTAATATTTTCTACTCCGTCCATCATGGATGGATCAAGAACAATCATTTCATGGAAATATTCATCCAGTTCATCTTTGTGCTTGAATAAGAAATCAATATTCTTTACAGAAACAATCATACGGTCTTTTCCAAAACGTTTTGCACCTTCCTCAGCCAAAGACATGCTGACGGATTTTGCACCGTTTAAAACTACCTGTTTACATCCGGCATAGATAAATTTCTTAATATCTTCCAGACGGTTGATATTTCCACCTGCATAAATCGGAATCTCTACCGTACGGAAAATATCTTTTACCGTATGAATATTTTTCTCATGTTCTTCATCACCGGTTGATAAGTCATAGATTAAAATCTTATCAATTCCACTGTCATTATAAAGCTTGGTAAGTTCTTTTAAATCCCCTGCAGAACTAAGGTCACCCGGGCTCTTTACTGCCTCTCCGTTTTTCAGATAAATGGTTGCTACTATATTCTTGTGTTTCATATGCTCACCTATAAACTGCCTTTCGTTGATAATATGTCGGTAATACGCGGGTCAATAATGGTTGCCTCATCCAATGCCTTTGCAAATGCCTTAAACATGGCTTCAATCATATGATGGTTATTTCCGCCTGTAATGACCTTAAGATGTAAATTCATTCCGGCGCTATAGGAAATGGCATAAAAGAATTCTTTTACCATTTCGGTATCCATATAACCTACGCGGTCTGTGGTAAATTCCGCATCAAAGGATAGATACGGTCTTCCGGATAAATCTACCGCACAAAGCACCAGTGTCTCATCCATTGGCAGCATACAGCTTCCAAAACGTTTGATACCCTTTTTGTCACCGACTGCTTTTTTAATGGCATTGCCAAGGACGATTCCGGTATCTTCAATGGTATGATGACAGTCCACCACCAGATCTCCGGTTACTTTGACATTTAAATCAAATAATCCATGTCTTGCAAAGCCATCTAACATATGGTCGAAAAATCCGATTCCGGTATCTACCTTTGCATCCCCTCTGCCGTCCAAATCAAAGGAAAGGTAAATATCTGTTTCTTTTGTTTTTCTTGTATATTCTGCAATACGTCTTTGTTCCATGAAACAAACCTCCGTTTAGTTTTCGTCTTCAAATCTTACTTTAACGGAATTTGCATGTGCCGTCAACTGTTCGCACTCTGCAAACTGGGCAATATCTTTATATACTTCCTCTAATGCTTCCCTGGAATAGGAAATAATGCTGGATTTCTTAATGAAATCATCTACGGATAATGCAGAGAAGAATTTTGCGGTTCCATTGGTTGGAAGAACGTGGTTTGGTCCTGCAAAATAATCACCCAGCGGTTCACTGCTGTATTCTCCGATGAAGATTGCTCCGGCATTTCTTACCTTGGTCATAACTTCAAACGGATTCTTTGTTACAATTTCCATATGTTCGGATGCAATTTCATTTACTGCAGCAATGGCTTCCTCCATATTATCAGCAATTAAAATATATCCATAGTTATCTAAGGATTTCTGGATGATTTCTTTTCTGGAAAGCTGTGCGGTAAATTTCGCTGCTTCCTCGGAAACACGCTCTGCCAGTTCGCGGCTTGTGGTAATCAAAATTGCGGAAGCCATTTCATCATGCTCTGCCTGGGATAAAAGGTCGGCTGCAACATATCTTGGATTGGCTGTCTCATCTGCTAATACTAAAATCTCACTTGGTCCTGCGATGGAATCGATGCTGACATAACCGAATACGGCTTTTTTCGCTAAAGCTACATAGATATTTCCAGGGCCAACAATTTTATCTACTTTTGGAATGCTTTCGGTACCAAAGGCAAGAGCTGCAATTGCCTGTGCGCCACCTACTTTATAGATGCGGTCTGCTCCTGCTTCTCTTGCTGCAACCAGAGTAGAAGGATTTACCTTACCATCTTTTCCCGGCGGTGTTGTCATAATAATTTCATCGACACCGGCAACCTTGGCCGGAACAATATTCATCAGTACAGAAGAAGGATAAACGGCTTTTCCACCCGGCACATAGACACCGACACGGGCTAATGCGGTTACCTTCTGGCCTAAGATAATACCTTTATCCTGGCTGTCAAACCAGCTGTTCTGACGCTGTTTTTCATGGTAGGTACGGATATTTACAAGAGATTTCCGGATAACTTCAAGGAGCTTCGGATCTACTGCATCATAAGCCTCCTTAATCTCATCTTCTGTTACTAAAATATTATCTTTATTAATCGTTGCACCATCAAATCTCGCTGTATAGTCAAACAAAGCAGCATCTCTATTGGCACGTACCGTTTCAATGATTTCCTGTACGCTGGCTTCAAATTTGCCATAGCTGTTTGGGCTTCTCTTTAAAAGATTCTCTAATATATTTCCCTTTGTCTCTTCTGTCAACTCTAAAATACGCATGTTTATGCCTCCTTTAATACCGATTTCAAATCTGTAATTAATTTCGTAATCCGCTCATGTTCCATTTTCATACTAACCTGGTTTACAACCATCCGGGCAGAAAGCGGACAAACTTCTTCTAATACTTCAAGTCCGTTTTCACGTAAGGTTGAGCCTGTCTCTACAATATCACATATTACCTCAGAAAGTCCAACAATCGGGGCAAGTTCGATGGAACCGTTTAATTTGATGATTTCTACCGTCTGATGTTTCTTATTATAAAAATAGTCTTTTGCAATACGCGGATATTTGGTTGCCACACGGATCAATTCGTGATGCTGTAATAATTCTTTGGATTCTTTTGGACCGCAGATACACATTCTGCATTTTCCAAAGCCCAAATCCAATACTTCATAAATATTTCTTGCTTCCTCTAAAATTGTATCCTTTCCTACAATACCGATATCTGCCGCACCATATTCTACATAAGTTGGTACATCCGGTCCCTTGGCAAGGAAGAAACGAAGTTTTAATTCTTCATTGACAAAAATTAGTTTTCTGGTATTCTTGTCTTTCATTTCTTCACAGGTAATGCCGATTTTTTCAAAAGTCTCTAACGTTTTATTTGCCAGTCTTCCCTTACCTAATGCAAAGGTTAAATATCTCATATCTTCCATTTCTATTCTCCATCCATAAATGTCAGTTCTGCAATCTGATTTCGCAATGCATATGCTTCATAATCTGCTTTTGATTTATCCATTGCCCAGGCAATCAGTTCCACATTGCAGTCCTTTGCCCTAAGTGCAATGGCTTTCTTTACTGCTTCCCTGCGATATTCCGGTTTGTATACAATCAGCTGATTGTCATGTTTTACGGTAATCTCAATTTTCTGTCTTGAAATTGCTGCCATTAACTGGTCTACTACTATCGCAAATCCAATGGAAGCTGCATCTTTTCCAAAATAAGTAAGAAGCTTGTCATAACGGCCACCCTTTACAACCGGTTCACCGCTTCCGTAAGTATAACCGGCAAAAATTACTCCGGTATAATAATGATAGCTGCTTAACATACCAAATTCATAGGTTACATATTTGTCTACGCCATATATTTTAAGCACCGCATCCAAATCTTCCAGTCTGCGTATTGCTTTATAAACCCTTGGATAATCAGCTGCATAGGTCTTTGCTTCTTCAAAGGAAGCAGCATTATCATAAATGGTTCCAAGCATTCCGAATAATTCTTTTAAATTCTGGTTCATGGAGCAGTCGGAAATCTCTTCTTCCACACCAAAGAAATTCTTATTGGCAATCAGTTCCCGGATAACTTCTTCCTGTTCTTCGGAAAGTCCTGCCGCTTCCATTAAGCCACGGAAAAATTCCACATGCCCCACACTAATCTGGAAATCCTTTAAACCACTGCTCTTTAATGCGTCAATTGCCATGGCAATCATCTCGGCATCGGCATCTACGGTGTCATCTCCGATTAACTCTGCTCCAAGCTGGGTGGATTCCTTTAATCTTCCCTGATAGCTGTGGTTATTGATAAAGGTATTTCCCATATAAGAAAGCCGGATAGGCATCTCTTCATCCATAAAATATTTTGCTGCAGACCGTGCAATAGACGGTGTAATATCTGGTCTTAACACAAGAGTATTGCCCTCACGGTCAAAAAATTTATATAATTCGCTGGACGGAATGGTTCCAACTTCTTTTCCAAATATATCGAAAAATTCAAAGGTTGGTGTCTGAATGCTGTGGTATCCGTGTCGTTTTAAAGCCTTATGCAGCCGATCCTGCAGCTCTAATTTTTTTTCACACTCTTCATTATAAATATCCCGGACACCCTCTGGTGTATGTAACAATTGATTTTTCATGTAAACCTCCAGTTTTTCTCAAGGCACTTTAGCGTGCTACCATGCTACCATGGTGAATTGCTTTTCCTAGTATATATTACCTGGAAATAATTGTCAATCCCTTAGCTCCAAATCTTTTTTCAAGCCTTCCAGATAGGGAACCAGGATTCCCGACTTCTTTGGCAGGAAAAATTCCGGATTTAATTCTTCTAACCGGAAGCTCTTCCGTCCGCCATTCTGGGCTCTCTCCCAGAATTCATAAAGCTGCCGGAATGGCATATAGTAAAATTCATCCCGTTGGGTATAAAATATCAGAATAAAGGAAATACCCTGCTGATTTTCAAAATCCTGCATAAACTGAATCTGGTGAGCATGCACATTGGCAAGAGGAAACGTATCGGTGTGACATTCCTTGGCATCAAAGCAGACCGGAATGCCCTGTACTGCTCCGATATAATCTACGGTACTTTTCTGGTCAAAATAGGCAAGTGTAATATGTCTTGTTTCTTTATCAATATTAATTGGTGTAATCGGTGTTGGAATTTTCTGTATCATTGCTAAATTATGCTCAGCATATTTTTCATTGGTCCGGTTGATAAATTCCTCTAACGTAGAACCTCTTAATCCTCTGGAATTCCAAGTTGGCATCAGAGTATACTTCCTTTCTTTTCTTCCGGCAGTGTGTAATAAATTTTGTGTTCTTCGAGAATCCTTATTTTCTGATCCTTTACTTCTAATATATTTACACTGCAGTTTGGCTGGTGGCTGTTCCAGAAATCCTTGATTTCAAGTCCTTTTATGTATGCAAGAAATGCCCGGATGATTCCACCATGACAGCAGACGAGCACACGCTTCATTTTTTCTTCCAGCGGAAGAATTTCATGCTTTAAAAAATCTTCCACCCGGGCAAGTAATGCTTCATAGCTTTCGCCCTGTTCCGTGGCACGATATTGTTCCGGCGCATGAAATAAAGCGTCAATATTTTTAAGGGCCGGATTCCAGCTGAGATCAGCAAGCTTCCGTCCTTCCCCTTCTCCGAAGTTCATTTCACGGATACGTTCATCATAGGAAATCGGGGTGTCCGTTCCTCTCAGAATAATCTCTGCCGTCTGTCTGGCACGAATTAACGGACTGCAATAACAGTAGTCAAAAGTCAGTCCTTCTTTTTTGAATCCCTCTTTGGTCTTTTCGGCTAATTCCAGTCCGAATTCATTTAATGGAATGTCAAGTGTTCCCTGTATCAGTCCTTTTTTATTGTAATCGGTTTCTCCATGCCGCATCAGATATACTTTCATCTTACTTATTCATCCTTCCTGTAACATCCGTAGTCTTTTGTTAAAATAATTACTGCTCTATGGCATTCTGATTTGCATAACAAATAGCCTTATTAAAATCATCCGGTGGAGCTGCTTCTACACATCTGCCATCTGCAAATATCATCCGGTAAGCATGTAAAAGCTGATGTTTTACGCCGGTGCGTTCCCGGTAAAAATGATTGATTTTTTCATTACCATATTTGCTGTCTCCGATAATCGGATGACCAATGGATGCTAAATGGGCACGGATCTGATGGCTGCGTCCGGTAATCAGATGCACCTGCAGCAGTGTGACATCCTGATATACTTCCAGTGGCTCATACTCGGTCTCAATACAGAGTGCATCCGCTGTTTTTTCCTTTGAAATAAATACCCGGTTCTGCCTTTCATCCTTCATAAGATAACCCTTTAAATGCTGCGGTGCTGTAATGCATCCGGCTACCAGGCAGAGATAATATTTCTTTACGGTTCTTTTTTTCAATGTCTCGGATAAATCCTGCAATCCCTTTAACGTCTTTCCGGCTGTCAGAAGTCCTGAAGTATTGCGGTCAAGACGGTTGCAGACGGACGGCCGGAAGGTCCGCAAATCCGTTTCCTTAAGAGCTCTGCTTTGAAGAAGATATCCGATAATATATTCGTTGGCAGAAATATCGGATGGCTGTGCCTTCTGTGACAGCATTCCTGCAGGTTTATTGATGATTAAAATATCTTCATCTTCATAAACGATATCCAGTGCTGTGGTTGGAAAACTTTCTTTTACCTCTGCTCCTGCAAACTTATCATAAGTTTCATCTGCTAAAAACAGCTTTACCTCATCTCTGGCATTCAGTTTTTCGGATCCATCTGCCTTTTTTCCATTTAATACAATATTCTTTTTCCGAAGCATTTTATAGACAAAGCTTGATGGTGCTTCTTTTAAAAGCTTTTTTAAATATTTATCAAAACGTTGTCCTGCTTCATTTTCTTTAATGATAAATGTTTTCATAACATATCCTTACTATTTCTTTTTATGAACGGTTCGAATCGTATGCTTCTTCTTCGTATTCTGACTGGAAGTCTTTCCCGAATATTTTTCTGTATTTCTGGAATTTCCAGTTTTATACTTTGTCTGATTTTGATTCGGTGTCTGCTTCGTCTTTTTCTTACCCGAAAATACTTCTTCTTTGGCAAGCTTTCTTGGACGGATGAGGCAATGGGCATCAAAGCCGATTAAATCCGTCCGGTTCGTCTTAACTAACGCTTCATGCACCAAATCATAATTTTCCGGATTACGATACTGTATCAGTGCACGCTGCATGGCTTTCTCATGCGGATTGGTTGCTACATATACCGGCTCTATGGTCCGCGGATCTAAACCCGTATAGTACATACAGGTCGATATGGTGGATGGGGTCGGATAGAAATCCTGTACCTGTTGAGGCATATAACCTAAATCTCTTAAATACTCAGCCAAATCTACTGCCTCCTGCAGGGTCGAACCAGGATGGGAGGACATCAGATATGGGACCAGATACTGTTTTAATCCTAACCGTTCATTCATATCATGATACTTGCGGACAAATTCATTATAAACGGAAACGGGAGGTTTTCCCATTTTCTGTAATACCGGGTCTGAAATATGCTCCGGCGCCACTTTTAGCTGTCCGCTGACATGATATTTACAAAGTTCTTCCAGAAAATTATTTTTCGTATCACATAAAAGATAGTCAAAACGGATACCGGAGCGGACAAATACTTTTTTCACGCCTTTGATATTCCGTAATTTACGAAGAAGACTGATATAATCACTATGGTCAGCAATAAGATTTTTACATGGTGTCGGGAACAGACATTGCCGGTTCTTGCAAACTCCCTTTGTGAGCTGCTTCGTACATGCCGGTGCCCTGAAATTAGCAGTCGGACCACCTACATCATGGATATATCCTTTAAAATCCTTATCCTGTGTCATCTTCTTTGCTTCTGTAAGAATGGATTCATGACTTCTGGTCTGAATAATTCTGCCCTGATGAAAAGTTAAAGCACAAAAACTGCAGCCACCAAAGCAGCCACGGTTACTGACCAGTGAAAATTTTACTTCTTCAATAGCCGGTACACCACCATCCTTTTCATAGATTGGATGATAGGTTCTCATATACGGCAGTGCGTAGATATCATCCATTTCCATCTGGGTCAATGGTTTTGCCGGAGGGTTCTGTACGACAAACATTTTCTCATCATAGGTTTCATAAATTCTTCTTGCCGTAAAAGGGTCTGTATTCTGATACTGCAGGTAAAAGCTCTTGGCATACGCTGTCTTGTCCTCTTTGATTTTATTAAAAGACGGCAATTCCAAAGCATCATAAATATCTTCTTTATTTCTGGTCTTAAAAACAGTTCCATCGATATAAGTAATATCCTTTACTGCAAGACCGGAAGCTAACGCATCTGCAATTTCAACAATGCTGTGCTCGCCCATTCCATAAGAAATCAAATCAGCACCGGAGTCCAAAAGAATGGAACGTTTTACCTTATTAGACCAGTAATCATAATGCCCCAGTCTTCTGAGGCTTGCTTCAATACCGCCGATAATGATTGGATTATGTTTATAGGTCTGACGGATCAGATTGCAGTAACTTACCACTGCATAATCCGGGCGTTTTCCCATAACGCCACCCGGTGTAAATGCATCATGGGCACGTCTCTTTTTCGATACGGAATAATGGTTTACCATGGAATCCATATTACCTCCGGAAACCAAAAAGCCAAGCCGTGGCTCTCCCAATATGGTTACGCTTTCCTTGTCACGGTAATCCGGCTGTGCAATGATACCCACGGTATAACCATGTGCCTGCAATATTCTGCTGATAATAGCATGTCCAAAGGAAGGATGGTCTACATATGCATCTCCGCATACATAAACGAAATCCAGCTGCTTTATCCCTGCTTCTTCCATGTCTTTTCTTGAAATTGGTAAAAAACCATTCTGCATCCTCTTATCCTTCCTTTAATGCCTGTAATTCTGACTCCGTCAATGGGCGATACGCTCCTGTTGCCAGAGTTTCATCCAGCTTTAAGCTTCCCATGGAAAGCCGTTTTAAATAAATAACTTTTTTTCCTGTTTTTTCAAACATCCGCTTAATCTGATGATATTTTCCTTCGGTAATAGTAACTTCAATTTCTGATTCTGAATCACTTTTTAAAATCACAAGTTCAGCAGGCTTTGTGAGGTTTTTCTCTCCGATATCAAGACCCTTCCGAAAAGCCGCAACATCTTCAGCAGTCACTTTTCCTTCTATTCTGGCATAATAAGTTTTTGCCACATGTTTCTTCGGAGATAAAAGCTCATGAGCCAACGCACCGTCATTGGTGATAAGGAGCAGCCCTTCCGTATCCTTATCCAGTCTGCCTACCGGAAACAAATCTTTTCTTACAGCATCTTCTATGAAAGAAACTACAGTTGGAAAATGCTTATCTTCCGTGGCACTGACACAGCCGGCAGGCTTATTTAGCATATAATATTCCCACTGGGAATAATTAACCTTTTCGCCTTCGAGGTTAACAATATCCTTTTCCGGTGAAATCTTATATTCCGGACGTTTGATGATTTCTCCATTTACGGTAACACGTCCCTTGGAAATATAGGTTTTCACCTGGCTTCTGCTTCCTTTACCCATTTCTGTTAAAAATTTATCTAATCTCAAATCTTTCATTCTGATACGTTCCTTTACTACTCTGATTTGGCAGACACCGCGATAACTCGAGAAGCTCGCAAAGTGTGTTTCTTATAATTCAAATCCTAATTTAAATCTTAATAATGATAATGTAATATTTTCTTCTCCTGATAGAGATATTGCAGGACGGAATAGGAATTTACACTAAACTCCTGTTTATTTTCATCATTTAAATAAATTCCAAAATGAAGATGCACATCAAAATTACCTGCGGTTCCTTCTGTCTTAGAATATCCGGTATCTCCCATAAATGCAATCAGCTCTCCGGCATGAACCTCGTCTCCGATGGAAAGTCCCTCTGCATAATCCGACAGATGTGCATAGTAGAAATATGCTCCATGAGGACTCCGGATTCCGATACGGTAACCCCCAAGTTCCAGCCAGCCCATCTGCTCTATGGTTCCATCGCAGACACTGATTACCGGGTAATTTCCCCGCTCATTGATATCTGCCATAATATCACAGCCTTCATGTCCTCTGTCTCCACCATAAGTGCGGCTCTGCATCCAGGTGTCTCCAAAAGTTACTTTTTTCTCTTCGTCCCAGATGGTATCCGGAACCGGGAAATAGACAATGTCAGACCAGATACTGTCTAAATAGGCTTCCTGCTTTTCAATTTCTTCTTTATGAAAATGCAGCAATCTTTTGTATACATCTTTCAGCTCGTTTTTTTCTGTTAAATCTGAAGCATAATATGCCAGAAGATACCGGGTAAATGTCATATCTTCCTGAGCCTCACCTTCTTCAGACTCATATTTCCTGAATTTTAACACCGTTTCCGGAGAGACTTCCTGATTCCGAAGTTTCTGAAAGAACTCCTGTTGTTCAAATGCTATATAAAAGGCTGCCCGCTTTTGAATCTGCTGTAACAGGCTGCAGTCTATGACCAACAGCAAAAAAAAGAGAATAATGACACAAATTTTCTTCTTCATAATAATCCGCATAAAAGTTATTTTATACAATATATTGAACTATGAAAAAAACTATTTCTCTTCTGATTCTTTTTTTGTGCTTAATATTATTATTTTTGCATCCCATGCTTACGGTATCTGCCGCAGCAAATGGCCTAATGCTCTGGTACCAGAATATTCTGCCTGCATTGCTTCCTTTTGCCATTCTATCCAATATTCTGATTTCATCCGGAGTTTTTTATCATATTTCAGGAATCCTCTATCCATTCATCCATCTCCTGATTCCCTGCAGCAGAAATGCCTGTTTCCCACTTCTGTCAGGATTTCTATTTGGTTTTCCTATGGGAAGCCGTATCTGTGCCCAGATGTTAGAGGAAAATCAATTATCAAAGGAAGAAGCAACCATTCTCTTTGCAATCTGTAACAATATCAGTCCTATGTTTATTGCAAGCTACATTGTTCATGACACGCTTCGGCAGGACAGTCTTTTATTGCCAACATTTGGGATTCTCTATCTGCCGCCACTGATTCTCTGCCGCATTCTTTATGCCTTTCAACGAAAAAGTCTAACGCAAAAAGAAACGGCACCACGATTAAAATTAAACTTTTCAATCATAGATGCCGGTATCATGAACGGTTTTGAAATTCTTTGTAAACTCGGTGGATATATCATGCTCTTTTCTATTCTGTTAGAACAGATTACCTTTTATGTGCCACAAAAGCTCTTACAATTACCACTTTGTATTCCATTGGAAGTTACTAATGGAATCCGGCAGATTTCTGAAGAAGCTTTCTCGCCGCAGCTTGATTATGCGTTGATTTTAAGTCTTACCGCTTTTGGCGGATTATGCGGCTTCGCCCAGACCTATTCCATGGTTGCAAGCCAGAAGCTCTCCATGAAATATTATCTGCTGGTCCGAATCAGTCTTGCATTCTGTGCTTTCCTTCTGGGGTACATGATATATCCGGCAGGATAAATATATATTACTCTTCCGGAGTCTCATTTGCCGGAGCTTCCTGCGTGGCAGGCTCTGCTGTTGTTTCCTGTTTTGCCTGTCCGGAAGAAGCATCTTCTTCCTCTGGAAGCAGTTCATTCCGGTTTGCCGTTACAACATCCAGACAACCCTGAAGGGTATGAATCAGATTATCATATCTTGCCTGTGAACCTTCAATGGCATGACTTAAAATTTCTTCAATATTCTTAAGACTGCTGTCCGTATACTGAATTGCACCCATACGGATATTATTGGCATCATTGGTTGCTTTATCAAGAATCTCCTGTGCCTGCTTGGTAGCAATCATAACAACCTCATTTGCCTGGGCATAAGCCTGTTGCATAATCTGGTGTTCACTGACAAGCTCGCTGGTCTGTACCTGTGCCTGAGCAATGATGGCATCTGCTTTTGCCTGGGCATCTGCCAGAATAGCTTCTTTGTTGCTGATAATCTTCTGATAACGCTTGATTTCTTCCGGCGTTTTCATTTTTAATTCCGTCAGAAGTTCTTCTAACTCATCCTTATTAACAACAATTTTCGTACTGGATAATGGCTGATATTTGCAATTATCAATATATTCTTCGATTTCTTCTATGATTTGTTCCATTCTGCTACTCATCGTCCACACTCCTTATTTTTTGATATTATATTTATCATAAATCCGCTCTATAAACTGTGGTGGGACAAAATGCGAAATATCGCCACCATAAGAAGCATATTCCTTTACAATTGTAGAGCTGAGATAGGAATATTTTACATTCGTTGTAAGAAATACCGTATCTATCTTTGGATTTACACGATGGTTCGACTGTGCAATCTGAAGTTCATATTCAAAGTCCGTTACCGCACGCAATCCTCTGACGATAATGGTTGCATCAATTTTTTCCATAAAGTCAACTAAAAGACCATCAAAAGAAGCAACTGTTACATTCGGCATATCTTTTGTTATCTCTTTTAACATACTAACACGTTCATCTAAAGAAAACAACGAGTTTTTTGCACTGTTATTTAAAACTCCCACAACCAGCTCGTCCACTATTTTCGAAGCACGTTCAATCATGTCAACATGACCATTTGTGACCGGGTCAAAGCTGCCCGGATAGATTGCTTTTTTCATCATAGGTTATTCCTTTCTGGATATAAAGGCATGTAAATTTGTCTTATATTTTTTGCATTTATCAAGTGTAAAACCAAGCTCATCAAGATACTCAAAACCAGTCTTTAGGGACGCTTCTACAATAATTACCGTATCTTCATCTACCAGGGTCGATTTCGAAAGCAGCATCAGCACATCCTTTTCCAGCTCCTGATTGTAAGGCGGATCCATGAAAATAATCTGGAATGCCCCTTTCCCTTCCAGACTCCGGATAGCTGCCATGACGTCCATCTGCAGTAAACGGCACTGGTCATTAAATTTGGTAAAGTTAATATTATCCTGTATACATGCTGCTGCTTTTTTTCCACTTTCCACAAAAACAGCTTCTTTCGCTCCACGGCTGACAGCTTCCAATCCAATCTGTCCGCTTCCTGCAAACAAATCTAAGAACCGGCAGTCTGCAATCTCGTATTGCAGCATATTAAAAAGCGTTTCCTTAATACGGTCTGTTGTCGGTCTTGTGTCTATTCCTTCAATTGTTTTCAATGGAAGGCTTCTTCCTTTTCCGGCTATTATTCTCATCAAAATCCCTCTTTTATCAGTAAATCATCCAGTTCCTGCAATGCCGTCTCCACCGCATGCATACGCACTTCACTACGGTCTCCGGGAAATACATAACGTATAACTTTCACAAAATCATTTATTTTATAACCAATGTATACCAGTCCTACCGGGAACTTTTCACTTCCACCGCCGGGACCTGCAATACCGGTTACTGAGATTCCGACATTCGTACCTGCAACTTTTGTTACGCCACGAACCATTTCTTCTGCTACTTCTTTACTTACTGCGGTGTGTTTCTGCAAGGTCTCTTCCGATACACCTAGTACTTTATGCTTTACCGCATCCGAGTAAGTGATATAAGATTCTTCCAGCACATCCGAAGCACCCGGCACATTAATCAAAGTTGCGGCTACAAGTCCTCCGGTACAGGATTCTGCGGTAGCAATGGATAAATGATTCTCCGTCAGCCTTTTTACAATTTTATCTTCCAGATTTTCCTGTCTTTTTTCCATGGGAATCCTCTTTATTTCTGTTCTTTTAAAACAGCTCTGTTTTTCCAGAGATAATCAATTAGAGATACCACGGTTAATACCAGTGCAATATAAGTAAGTACGGTTCCTAATATCTGGAAGTAACGGTTATCAAAATTAAGAATCAATACAATGACCATAAGCATCTGGAATGTGGTCTTAAATTTGCCCCAGTAGCTGGCTGCAATTACAACGCCGTTATCAGCTGCCACCAGACGAAAACCACTGATGATAAACTCACGACTGATGATTACGATTACAATCCAGGCTGCAAGCTGTCCGGTTTCAATCAGGCAGATCATTGCGGCACATACCAGCAGTTTATCCGCAAGCGGGTCCATAAATTTGCCGAAATCTGTCACAAGATTATACTTTCTTGCAATCTTTCCATCCAAAAGGTCTGTAAGACTTGCTACAATAAAGATTGCTACAGCAATATAATTTGCATAACCCGGACAAATCGGTGCCAACATAAACACTACAAAAAACGGAATCAAAATCACTCTGAAAATAGTTAATTTGTTTGGTAAATTCATGCTAATTCTCCTATCAAATCATATTCATAAGCTCCGGTTACTTTTACTTTGGCAAAGTCTCCGGTCATTAAGGTTTCCTCTGTATTTACAAAGATATATCCGTCAATAGATGGTGCATCACGGTAGGTTCTTCCTACATAAGCATTCTCATCTGCAACTTTTCCTTCGATAAAAGCATAAAGCTCACGGTCAACCATATCTTCATTTTTCTCAAAAATAATTTCTTCCTGAAGCTCCATGACTTCCTGTTGCCACAGCTTCTTCGTCTCTTCCGGAATCTGATTTTCCATCTCAGCTGCTTTCGTTCCTTCTTCCGGAGAATAGGTAAATGCACCCAGACGGTCAAATTTCATTTCCTGTACAAATTCCAGCAATTCTTTATGCTGCTCTTCTGTTTCTCCCGGGAAGCCACAGATTAAAGTGGTCCGAAGCGTAATATCCGGAATTTCTTCCCGCAGATGATGAATAATGCGAACCAGGTCATCCTTATTGGTCTTTCTTCCCATTCTCTTTAATACATCTGAATTTGCATGCTGAATCGGAATATCCAGATAATGGCAGACTTTATCATTTCGTTTGATTGCTTCAATCAGTTCATCATCAATCTCTTCCGGATAACAGTAAAGAATACGAATCCAGTACAATCCCGGAATCTTGTTTAATTCATCTAAAAGCCGGTGCAGGGATTTTTTCCCATAGAGGTCAATTCCGTAAAGGGTGGTCTCCTGGGCTACCAGAATCAGTTCCTTTACACCGCCCTCTACCAGTTCTCTGGCTGTTGCTACCAGTTCTTCTATCGGAATACTGCGGTAGTTTCCTCTGATATATGGAATGATGCAGTAAGTACAGCGTTTGTTACAGCCTTCTGCAATTTTTAAATGGGCATAATGTCCACCGGTGGTAACACATCGTTTGGTATGCAAGGTCGGAAGTCCTTCCAGCGAATTTAAATTGGTATAATGTTTTCCTGCCATAACTTCTTTCACAGCAGAAACAATATTATCATAGGAATTGGTTCCTAGAATTGCATCTACTTCCGGTATTTCTTCCTCAATCTCACTCCGGTAACGCTGGGCAAGGCACCCGGTTACAATCAATGCCTTTGCATGTCCGGTTTTCTTATATTCTGCCATTTCAAGTATTGTGTTAATACTCTCTTCTTTGGCATCATTGATAAAACAACAGGTATTAATTACTATCACATCTGCCTGCGTTTCATCATCAATAATGGTATATCCGGCATCACGGATCATACCAAGCATATATTCTGAATCTACCAGGTTCTTATCACAACCCAGTGATACAAAGAAAATATTCATTCATTCCTCCGTAACAGGAAAGAGTCCTGTATATATTTTTCTCTTACATGATGAAAGGGTTACCAAACCATGTTGGCAACCCCGCTATGCTACTCGTTATCTTCTGAAACAGCATCTTCTCCCATGATTTTTACCTTTCCGGTATAAAGCTCTTCCACTGCGATAGAAAGCGGTTTCTTTCCTTTGGCATTTTCAACCAATGGTTCATCTCCACCGATAATCTGTCTTGCTCTCTTGGCAGTAGCGATTACAATAGAATATCTGCTGTTTACGACCGGTTCTTCTCCGATTTCAACGTCGTTATTTACGACCTTCATTAACTCAACATAAGATGGATGTATCATAATTTATTCTCCTTTCGAAAAGCACTTCAGCTCTTCTCTGATTTTATTGATGAAATTTATATTACGTGATGCACAATCATGTTCGTTCTCAATGATGCTGTGGATATTCTCCACGCATGCCGGAACGGTATCGTTCACCACAATGTAATCATATTGATTCATAAACTCGGCTTCCTGGGATGCTCTGCTTAACCTTGCATTGATGGTTGCCATATCTTCAGTTCCACGGTTCACCAGGCGGTTCTTTAATTCATCCGCATCCGGTGGTGTTACAAAGATTAAGATGGTGTCCGGAAAACGTTTCTTTACGTCAAGTGCTCCCTGAATCTCTATCTCAAGAATTACATCTTTTCCAGCCTCTAACTGTTCATCTACATAGGCTTTTGGTGTACCATAATAATTTCCTACATAACAGGCATGCTCAATTAACGCATTGTCTGCTATCATCTGTTCAAATTCTTCTTTGGTACGAAAGAAATAATCAACACCATCCACTTCTCCTGGTCTCGGATTTCTCGTGGTAGCTGAAACAGATAATGCATATGTATCCTTATACTCTGCCATCAGAGCTTTCATCACAGTGCCTTTGCCGGCACCGGAGAAACCGGATACTACGGTTAATATACCTTTTCTTTTCATTTACTATTCCTCACTCAGTTTATTTCCACTAATCTCGTTAAATCTGCCAGTCAGTGTATCCGGCTGTAACGCAGAAAGAACGATATATCCGGCGTTGGTAATAATCACCGCACGGGTACGTCTTCCCTGGGTTGCATCCACCACGCACTCTTCTTCTTTGGCTTTCTGAATCATGCGCTTGGCAGGTGCAGAATCCGGCTGAATCACAGCAACAATCTTATCTGTATTTACTACATTTCCAAATCCAATATTCATAAGTGCTGCCATTTTTCACCATTCCATTCTTACTACAGGGTTTACGGAAATCATTTATTCAATATTCTGAATCTGTTCGCGGACTTTTTCAATATCCGTTTTCAGATTAATACCGGTATCTGAAATTGCAAGATCACTTGCCTTGGAAAGAATCGTATTTGCTTCCCGGTTCATCTCCTGGGCAATGAAGTCAAGCTTCCTTCCAACGGTTCCACCGCCTGTTAAAGCAGCTTTCATCGCTTCAATATGGCTCTTTAAGCGGACAGTTTCTTCATCCACACATATTTTATCAGCAAATATTGTAACCTCCGTTGCAATTCTTGCATCATCCATCTGCTTATCTTCTAAAATTTCTTTTACCTTGGTTTCTAATCGCTCACGGTATTCTTTCATAACGATTGGAGAACGTTCTTCGATAAAGTCCACATAGCCAATCATTTCATCTAATTTATTCAGAAGGTCAGTTTTTAAATTCTCGCCTTCTTTTTCTCTGGTTTCAACAAATGCCTCACATGCATTACGCAATGTCTTCTCAAGAAGTGCCCAAAGTTCTTCTTCGTCATTATCCTGTTCTTCCATTATAAAAACATCCGGATAACGTGACAATGTGCTGACACGGATATCATTTTCCAGCTGGAAATGCTCTGCCATCTGCTGTAAATATTTTAAATATTCGCCAGCAAGTTCTTCGTTGTATTTCAGTGAGAAGTTGGCTTCGTTGAAATCTTCACAGGTAATGAAGATATCTACTTTTCCACGCTGTATGTATTCTTTGATTAAGTTACGCACGGCACTTTCAAAGAAACTTAATTTTTTAGGAAGCTTAACATTTACATCCAGATAGCGGTGATTTACTGATTTAATCTCTACCGTTATCTTACGGTTGTCTTCCTCTATCTCACACCTGCCGAAGCCGGTCATACTTTTAATCATAGCTGCCTCCTAATGCATAGATATATGTATTATAGTAGAATTTTCTTTATTAGTCAAATTCAAAATGCCGTATTTATTGAAATTTTAGAAAGATTTCTTTATAATAAAATCCTGTAAAAGAATCTATTCTTTCCAAAGGAGGTCATATTATATGGCACTAGACGGAATTACCGTAGCTGCACTTACTGCAGAATTAAATCAGACAATTTTAAATGGACGAATCAGCAAAATAGCCCAGCCTGAGGCGGACGAGCTGCTGCTTACCATAAAGGCACCATCCGGCCAGTACCGGCTTTCTTTAAGTGCCAGTGCTTCCCTGCCTTATATCTATCTTACGACTCAGAATAAAGTCAGTCCCATGACTGCACCGAATTTCTGCATGGTATTACGAAAACATATTGCCAACGGCCGGATTATTGCCATCAGTCAGCCCGGATTAGAACGAATCATCCGGATTACGGTCGAGCATTTAGATGAAATGGGCGACCTGAAAAAGAAAAACCTGATTATAGAATTAATGGGGAAATACAGCAATATTATTTTCTGTGATGAAAACGAACGCATCATTGACAGCATCAAACGGGTTCCATCCCAGATGAGTTCCGTCCGTGAAGTTCTGCCGGGAAGAGAATATTTTATCCCGGAGACCCAGAACAAGCGGAATCCCCTTGACTGTTCCTATGAACAGTTCTGTGAAAAGGCGTCTTCTCTTCCACTGCCACTTGCCAAAGCACTTACTTCTGCTTTTACCGGAATCAGTGGACAGGTTGCAGCAGAAATCTGTTACCGTGCTTCTTTAGATGCAGATACACCGATTAATACCTTAGAAGAAGACGCACTGCTGCACCTTTATCATAATTTCAGCTGGCTGATGGAGGATGTCGAAAACGCCAACTTCAAGCCATGTATTCTTTATAAAGGAGAAGAACCGGCAGAATATGCTGCCATCTTACCAACCCGCTATGAACATACGGAAGGCTATCACATTGAACCGGCAGATTCTATTTCCGCCGTATTAGAACAATTTTATGCCAGCCGCAGCCTCTACACCCGTATGCGTCAGAAATCTGTGGATTTGCGTAAAATTGTATCCACTCACTTAGAGCGAAGCAGTAAAAAACTGGATTTACAGTTAAAACAGTTAAAAGATACGGAAAAACGTGATAAATTTAAAGTATACGGCGAATTATTAAATACCTACGGCTATCAGGTTACCGAAGGAGCCAAATCAGTAGAGGTGCCAAATTACTATACCGGTGAAATGCTTACCATTCCTCTGGATGAAACACTTTCTCCACTGGACAATGCAAAAAAATATTTTGCCCGGTACAATAAATTAAAGCGTACCTTTGAAGCATTAAATACCCAGACCGAAGAAACCAAGGCAGAAATAGCACACTTACAGACCATTCAGGCTGCGCTTGCCATTGCAGAATCCGAAGACGACCTTGCCCAGATCCGGGACGAGCTGGAAACCTATGGCTATATCCGCAGGAAAATGAGCGGTAAGAAAAAACAGAAATCCAAAAGTAAACCTTTCCACTATCGTTCCAGCGACGGCTTTGATATTTATGTTGGAAAAAATAATTTCCAGAATGACGAACTTACTTTCAAGGTTGCCAACGGAAATGACTGGTGGTTCCACGCCAAAGGAATGCCCGGCTCCCATGTTATTGTAAAAACCGAAGGCAGGGAACTGCCAGATCGAACTTTCGAAGAAGCCGGCAGACTGGCAGGCTACTATTCTTCCGGCCGGGATAACGAAAAAATTGAAATCGATTATTTACAGCGTAAAAATGTAAAGAAACCAAACGGTGCTGTTGCCGGTTATGTCATTTACTATACGAATTATTCCCTGACCATTCACCCGGATATCTCCGGCATCGAAAAAATTTCAGAATAATTTAGTCACACATTTTTACTTTCTCCATATTATGAAGTGTAAGATAAATTTTGGAGGATTTGAAAATGAGTGATTTAGCTGCTACTGGCTGCGGATGTGGATGTAACGAAGGAAATAACTGCTGTTCTTTAATCTGGATTATCCTGTTACTCTCCTGCTGTGGCAACAATGGATTTGGAGGATGTGGCAATGGATGCGGCAACGACAGCTGTATCTGGATTATTTTACTGTTGCTCTTCTGCGGCGGCTGTGGTGACAGCTTCGGATTTAACAACAACGGTTGTGGATGCTAATTCATCTGCAAAGCGGGGGCCTCTCAACGAGGTCCCTTTTTTATTCTATAGGAAACACCGTGTTACATTAAAGTGTTAATGTTACGTTTCCTATAGAACAAAAAGCCCTCCGGGCAGGGTCGCACTGCGGCCGAGAGGAATTATGTCGCTGAAGCGACCCGCCGCAGGCGGAGAATCCTGCAAGCAGGATTCTTTCTTGTGTCATATCTTTGACCGCCTTTTTCCGGTGCGGTCCGCTTCTTCTTTTCCGCTTCCTTTTTCTTCATACATTCTTCATCTATTTCATATACTTCATTTCCATCAATAATTAATTTTCCCATGCTGGCATCAAATCCTTTCCGTTTTCTATAAAAAAGTTCTACATTTTATTATATGCATCAAAGTTATATTTTCCGCTGTTCCATCATAATTTAAAAGAAAAAGGATTATTTTATGGATTCTGAGTATAAACCAACCTTCTTTGACTCGCAGTTACAAACCCACCAGTTACAGATTATGAAAACCATGATTCCATATCTTTCCGCCGGTCAGCAGCGTCCCTTTGCGCTTCTCATCAAATATATGGAACTACAAAAAACAGCCCAGCTTTTTTCCAATGATACACTTACCATTCAGGAAGTCAGCAACCAGTCTCCACAGGAGCGGATGTTTCAGATGCTTACCGATATCAGCGAACAGTGTACACCCGGCGAGAAAGAAAATATTGAAAACTTTTTAAATATGTATCAGATGCTGTCTGCTTATGATACCCTGTTTTCCTGATTTCATCACTTTATCATTTGTTATTTTATGGTTCCCTGTCAACTTGTTAAGAACGGAGGATTTTATGAATTTAGACTTTTTAAAAGGCAATCCTGCCTTAAATGATATTTCACCGGAAAAGCTGCAGTTTCTTATGGATTTTGCTTCTAATAACACCGATGCAAAGGATGCCAAATCCATGGCTTCCACAATCATGAATGCTGCCAACAATGCCAAGCAGAACGGCATGACATTTTCGAATACTGAAACAACTTTATTAATTGAATTATTAAAGCAGAATATGTCCGAAGCAGAACGTGTAAAAGCGGATAAAATGCTGCAGATGATGCAGATGTTACAAAAAAGGAAAAAATAGTCTCTTATAACGCAAACGAGGATATGCATTTTGCATATCCTCGTTTTTGAAATATCTGTTTTAATTTTATTGTTGCTTATTTCATTACAATATTTATATCTACTCGAAAATATTGATTTTACGCTGTTTTTCGCTATCTATCTTCTGATTTACTCCATTTTTACTCCAATTTTAAACCAATATTTTCAATTCGGCTACTTCTTCTTTTTTCTTTTCTTCTGAAACGTGCCTATGGAACATACAACACAAAATGATAACTCTCTGCAATATGTCTTTTACAACAACACCTGCTCCGAGTATCTTCTTGATAACTTAGATGATATATATATATTGCCATGATGACCCAATATGCCGCTCTCATTCCACGCTTTTATGTACTTGTCAATCGTGGTGGAAATGCAATGCACATACTGCCATTATTTTTGAAAGAGGATAGCTCACAATTCTACGAATGTCCGTCTGATTTCTTCTATTCCGACAGGCATACTATTTTTACAAGAGATTTTGAAAGTATTCATATGGTATTAACAACCGCCACGATTTACTATTATGGAATTGATACAAAGACGTATAAACCAGAAGTTACCAAACTTGCCTACTCACAAGCTGACGATTGCTTTTATATCGACAACGGAATACAAGACGCTCACATAAAAGCATTTGAAAAAGAAGTGGTAAAAGAAGCACTTTACTTAAAGAATAACGCCCAATAACAGACAAGAGGACTTGCAAGGTTTCTGACCTTTCAAGTCCTCTGCTATATCATGGTGCTGTTGGCTATGTCCGTTCCGTCAAGGACTGCCCTACAGCGTATCGGCTTCGCCTTGTTCCTTGACCTCACTAATTATCTTGAACAATTATCTACCTAATTCCATTTCCTCATTAATCTATAATTTTGTCGCTTTTTGTCCTATTACATTTCCAACACAATGTCTGAAGGTTATCTTCTACTGTACAACCGCCCTTTGCCACTGGAATGATATGGTCTATCTCAAGCAAGAGGTTCGGCTCTTTATAAGTAGAGTTACCACAGTTACAACAAGTGAAATCATCACGTTTTTTGATAAACTCGCGCAGTTTCTTTGTCATTAAAGCCCGTTGTTCTTTTGTAAAGGCTTTTGCAGTAAGTTTACTTTCTAGAGTCTTAATAAGTTCTACAATAGTTTCTTCTGTCATTGGTACAGTAAACGACCTTTGTGCCATTCCTCCCTTAGAAGTATATGAGAATTTATATTCTATGGTAAGCATACTCTCATCAACATTAGCAAATCCAAGCCTTGAATAAAAGCCTGATTCATCGTTCTCCATAATGAAATCAGGAACATCACCAAGATACTGTTGATACTCTACTTTGTAATTCTCAATAATCTTCTTTGCATCTCTTAAAGTTTCAAGTTCTTCCACAAGACGGTAAAGTTTATGGATTTGCTCAGGATATGATTTTTTATTAGGATAGAAATTCTTTACCACATACTCCAAAGGATTATTCTCTGCACTTGCAAATACTGTTGCAGAAACCTCTGCTGTAAAAGGTGTAATTGTCTTTTTATATGGACGAATGTAGTTGTATTCATCCTCATTAATTGTTTCATTTCGAACCACCCTCGTACCAAAGAGTTGAGAAATAGATTGTACTTTCTCGTTGATATATTCATTAAATTCTCTCTGAGTACTCATCAACACTTCACATGTTTCCTTAATCTTTAAGAAATCAGGAGACTCATAATACTCCAATACCCTTTGATTTGCACTTACTATCTTCTCTATCTCACTCTTAATGCGAGTCATAAAGTCTCCGATAATCTCCCATTCTTCGCTATCAATAGTTTTAATTTTCTTAATGCTGTTAACTGTTCTATCAAACAACTGAGCAATCAAATTATCTAACTGCTCCTGACTCCCCTTGATAACCAAAGATTCTTTATTTTCATTTGCATAATCTATGATATTATTTACATTCTCATAATATTCGTGTTGCTTCTGATTCAAAGCTTCTTTTTGCTGTTCTTTAAGGTACTTATTATATTCTCCTTTTCCCATAAGTAAAGACGGGTCTTTCTTGAATTTATCTATACCGTATTGAGTTATAGCAATTTCTCTCGTGCCTAAATTATTTCCAGCAGAAGATATATAATCTACTTTAATCCGATAAGCACCTGCATTTCTTAAAACTTCACCTATTTGCCTTGTAATTTTATCATACTGCGAACGTGATTTGTATTCATTATTCTCAAGAAAACTTTTTAGAGTTGTTGCTACATTATTTTTTCTTTTAATAACATCTTCTGCGCATACAAGTTTTTCTCTATTCTCCTTAAAATACTTTACATCATCATATTTTTCCAAAGCCTGACGACTTTTTACGGTTATATGCGCATCAAAATAAGGAATACTGTACCAATTAGAAAAACCTAATTCACGTAATACTTCTTCTTCTAATTCCTTATATTTTTGTGCTCTTATGATTATAATCGTTACAATTACAATCATTATTATTAAAAAAAATACCATTACGCTTCTCCTCCTTACTTATTTGCAATTATATCCTTATATTAATTATCCAATTATAAAAATTGGATATGAATTTTTTTCGCATTTTTGATGTCAAAAAATACCGTATAATAACTGACGCAGATAGTGTTTCCACCATCTACGCCATTTTTCATCTTGCATTGAAATATTTACTCCATTTTCTTTCAACTTTTACTCCAAATTTACTCCATTTTAAAAATCTGTTACGATATTATGCGGTATTCTATGATACCTTTTCTTTGAAGAAAAATGTCTGCAAACCTTGATTTTAAGCGACCTTTTCAATATTTCCAAGCACTTTATTCTGTTGTGAGAATTTCTTCTCAATTATTTCATTACAATATTAATGATTTTACCCGGTACATAAATCTCTTTGATTACATTGCCGGTAAGCTTATCTGCAATTGCAGCTTTTCCTGCAGCAAGTGCATCCTCTTTGGAAGCATCTTTTGCAATGCTGACAACACCCTTTGTCTTGCCGTTAATCTGTACCGCAATTTCAACTTCATCATCTTCCATTGCATCTTTATCATACTCCGGCCATCTTTCTGCAAATACGGAAGTATCATGACCAAGCTCGCTCCACAGTTCTTCTGCAATATGTGGTGCAAATGGAGCAAGAAGAAGCACATAAGTTTCCAGTGTCTTCTTATCTACGCCGCCCTTCTTGGAAAGGTCGATCAGTTTGTTGTTGTATTCCATGAATCCTGAAATTACAGTATTTAAACTGAAGCTTTCCAGTCTCTGGGTAATATCATATACCAGTTTATGACGAATCTTAACCAGTTCTTTAGTCTCAGCAACATCTGCATCCTTCTGGCTCATTACAAGATTCCAGAATCTGGTGATGAAACGGTATACACCATCGATTCCACGATCATCCCACTCAGAATCCAATTCCGGTGGTCCAACAAACAGCTCATATAATCTTAAGGAATCACAGCCGTAGTCACGAACCAGATCATCCGGTGAGACGACATTTCCTTTAGATTTACTCATCTTGATACCATTCTTACCGGTAATCATACCCTGATTAAACAGTTTGGTAAATGGCTCATCAAAGTCAATTACTCCGATATCATATAAGAATTTGGTATAGAAACGGGAATACAGAAGATGCAGTACTGCATGCTCTACTCCACCGATATACATATCAACTGGAAGATATTTATCTGCTTTCTCGCGGCTTACTAATTCATCTTTGTTCTTGTTATCTACATAACGTAAGAAATACCAGGATGAACCTGCCCACTGAGGCATGGTATTGGTCTCACGTTTTGCAGGCTTACCACAGCAAGGACATGTGGTATTTACCCACTCCGTAATATCTGCCAACGGTGATTCTCCGGTACCTGTCGGCTGATAAGATTCAACCTCTGGTAACAGTAATGGAAGCTCTTCTTCCGGAACCGGAACTGCTCCACAATCCGGACAATGTACGATTGGAATTGGCTCGCCCCAGTAACGCTGGCGGGAGAATACCCAGTCTCTTAATTTATAGTTGGTTGTCTTCTTACCAAAGCCCATCTTTTCAATCATTTCCGGAGCTTCTTTCTTAAGAACGGATGACTCCATTCCATTCCAGTCACCAGAGTTAATCATAATACCTTTTGCTTCGGTATAAGCTTCGGTCATATTTTCAATTTCCTTACCATCTTTGGCAATAACCTGGATGATTGGAATATTGAATTTCTTTGCAAATTCAAAGTCACGGTCATCATGTGCAGGAACACACATAATTGCTCCGGTACCATAATCAGCTAATACATAATCAGAAAGCCAGATTGGAACCTTTGCACCATTCAGCGGATTGATTGCATAAGAACCGGTAAATACACCAGTCTTTTCTTTATCCTGCAAACGATCTACAGAAGATTTCAGGGATGACTGATAGATATAATCCTCTACTGCAGCTCTTGTCTCATCAGTTGCAAGCTCTTTTGCCAAAGCATGCTCCGGTGCAAGTACCATAAAGGTTGCTCCGTGAAGAGTATCCGGTCTTGTGGTATAAACAGTAATCTCTTTATCGCTTCCATCCACCTTAAAGTTGACTTCTGCTCCATTACTCTTACCAATCCAGTCCGTCTGCATTTTCTTAACCTTTTCCGGCCAGTCAAGTTTATCAAGGTCTGCAAGAAGACGATCAGCATATTTGGTAATCTTAAGCATCCACTGCTTTAAGTTCTTCTTGGTAACATCAGCACCACAACGCTCACATTTACCATTTACAACTTCTTCATTGGCAAGACCAGTCTTACAGGATGGGCACCAGTTAATTGGCATCTCTTTCTCATAAGCAAGTCCGGCTTTAAACATTTTTACAAAAATCCACTGTGTCCATTTGTAGAATTCAGGATCGGTAGTATTTACTTCCATATCCCAGTCATAGATTGCAGCAATTTCCTGAATCTGACGCTTGATATTCCTGATATTTTCAGCGGTAGATTTTTCCGGATGAACACCCATCTTAATTGCGTAGTTCTCTGCCGGAAGACCAAATGCATCCCATCCCATCGGGTGAATGACATAATATCCATGCATAAGCTTATAGCGGCTCCATACATCAGATATTACATAGCCTCTCCAGTGACCTACATGGAGTCCGTTTCCGGATGGGTATGGAAACATATCCAGACAATAGTATTTCGGCTTCTTGCCATCATTTACGTTAATTGGCTTATCTTCCCAGACTTTACGCCATTTCTGCTCTACCGCTCTATGATTATACGGTACTGTTGTTTGTGACATCTTCAATTCCTCCTAATTTAAACAGCTTTCGTCCATAAAATAAGGACATGCTGATAGAATGCCTTTTTAGAGACTTATACTCATAAAATTCTATCACATGCCCTCAATTTGTCAAGGAAAAATGGTATTTGTATCAATTGTAAGAATCCGGTCTATCGGACAAATGCTCTTCCCTTTTCCGTCTGTGCCTTCAAAATATTTCGAGCTTGCCGATTCAAACAGCACATAGATATTGCCGTCTGCATAATTAATTTCTTCGGAACATGGTGGCATTTCCACCTTAAGTTCCGGTGTCCGCGGCTTTGTATCCATTGCATCTACATTCTGGTAAATCTTTAAATAGGATGAATTGCTTCTTCCATAGGATGTGCTTAAATACACTCTGTCCTGTTCATCAAAAGCAATTCCCTGCACCTTTTCCGGTATCTGGTAGCGCTGCTGTTCCATCAGTTCTCCATCCTGATATTTATAAGAAATCATAATGGATTTGAATAAGGCATTGTGTGTTGCTACCCAGAGAATTCCATCATGCCAGGTAATGCAGGATGGCATATTCGCTACACGGTATTCTTCAAACATTCCGGTGGCATCCACAAAAATCTTCGGTTTGGACTCTGCAATCTTTTTTATATAACTGTAACTAAGCCGCTCCAAAGACCTCGTATCCGAATGGCAGATCCAGACATTTCTTCCATCGTAGGTAAGTCCTCCAAGATGGCTGTTCTTTTTCATGCCAAGAGTAACCATATATTCTCCGGTCTCTTTGTCAAAGATATAAAGGGCTCCAAGGCTTTCCGAATCATCCGTATTATATGCTGTAATCATATAATAATCTTCGGTAATACAGATTCCCTGCGGACACTGGTTGTCCGTGGATGTCATATTCTGTGCATAATCCTGTTCCCTGGTGGATGGCATTCCCGGAATATTTACATCATAGGCAAAGCTGAATCCACAATCCTTTAACATCCGGTCATTTCCGCTCATCTGTGATGCCGTGGAATATGGATACATTTCCACGCTGTAAGAAGAATCAATCTTCTTGGTCCATTTTGCGTATAACGATACGTCTCCGAAATTATCAATGTTTATCTCTGTAATCTTATTCTGATAACTGCTTTCGGTATACCAGCCAGCGAAATTATATCCCGGTTTTTCCGGTATATCAAGGGTTAGAGGAAGTTCTTCTATAATATAGTTATAAGTCAAATCAGAAGAAGGGATTCCACCATTTAAGTAATAGGTGATATCATAATCTTCCTTTAATACATTGGCATCTTCCGGCTCCATGCTGTAATAAAGAGAGGTAGTGATTGGCAGAGAACGAAGTGCTTTTGCTTCTGAGAACTGCGAATTATCGAAAAACAGTGCAATAATCAAAACAATTGCAAAAAATGTTCTTTTCTTTCCCATGTCACCACCACCTCTCTTTCCTCATCCGTTTGTCTTAACAGATATTTTTTCTCATTACACTTATCTCACTACACTATTTATCCTCTTCTGAAGCAAGCTTGGATGCCCGTTCTTCCATCTGTACCCTTGCGACTTCCTCCGGTGCCTGTTCGTATCTGGCAAACTGGTAGGAGAAATTTCCGCTTCCCTGCGTCATGGAACGAAGTCTTGTGCCATAACCATATAATTCAATATAAGGAATATCCGCTAAAATCTCGGTGGTTCCTTTGTTATCCGGTGTCATGCCCAGAACTCTTGCCCGCTTCTTATTTAAATCTCCCATTACATCTCCGGTATAAACGTCTGGTAATGTAACCTTAAGGCTGGCAATCGGTTCTAAAAGCACCGGCTTTGCTTCTAAGATTCCTTTCTTTAAGGCTTCTCTTGCAGCAACCTTAAATGCCATTTCCGAAGAATCTACTGCATGATAGGAACCGTCATAAAGCACTGCCTTGATACCAAGTACCGGATATGCCGCCAAAGGTCCTTTCTGCACGCTCTCCTGAAGCCCTTTTTCTACTGCAGGGAAGAAATTCTTCGGAACCGCTCCGCCAACCACTTCCTGCGAGAACTCATAGGCTTCCTTAAGATTTCCCGATGGTGAAAAACGCATCTTTACATGTCCATACTGGCCATGTCCACCAGACTGTTTCTTATATTTATATTCCACATCTGAGGTTCCTCGAATGGTTTCACGGAATGCAACCTTCGGACGGCTCAGTTCAATCTCTACTTTATACTTATTCTTTAAGGTTTCTACCAGAACCTCCAACTGCTGTTCCCCGATACCATAAATCAGTGTCTGGTGATTAGCACTGTCATTTACCGTCTTAATGGTTAAGTCTTCCTGCATGATTTTCTGCAGTGCCTGGGAAATTTTATCTTCATCACCTTTATTCTTTGCTTTATACCTCATGCCGGTATATGGCTCTGAAATACTTGTCCGTATAAAAAGTATCGGATTGGCTCTTGTAGACAGGGAATCGGTTGTCATAGCTTCGGAAAGCTTTGCTAATGCTCCGATATCTCCGGCATGAAGCTCCGATACTTCCTGTGGTTTGCTGCCGCACATTACATAGAGTTTTCCAATCCTGCCTTCTGTATCCCGATGATGATTAAAAAGCAAATCATCGGTTTTTAACACACCGGAATTTACTTTTATCAGAGAATATTTTCCAATAAACGGGTCTACAATTGTTTTAAAGATATACGCTGATTTTGGCTTTGAGAAATCATAATCTGCAGAATATACTTCATTGCTCTTGGCATTGATTCCGGTACAGGAACGCTTATCCGGACTTGGGAAATATTTTACAATGTCATCTAACAAGGTGTACATACCCTGTGCAAGAATACTGGAACCCATGGAAACCGGAACCATGCTGGCATCTGCCACATTCACGCGAAGTGCCTGACGGATTTCGTTTTCTGAGAATTCATCACCATTAAAATACCGCTCCATAAATTCTTCACTGGTTTCTGCTACCGCTTCCATCAGGGCATCGGTACAGATTCCAAGGTTATTCTGGCTGTATTCCGGAATCTCACATTCTACTACTTCACCCTTATCATTCCATCTCTGGGCACTCTTACGAACCACATTGATATAGCCTACAAATTTCTCGTTTTCACGAATTGGCAGATGGAATGGAGCAATCCGCTTGCCATATAACTGCTGTAAATCTTCTACTACCTGCCGGAAGCTTGCATTATCAATATCCATCTCCGTAACAAATATCATTCTAGGAAGATTGTATTTCTCGCAGATATCCCAGGCTTTCTTCGTACCGACTTCAATTCCGTTCTTGCCGGATACCACGATAATTGCTGCATCTGCGGCACTGACTGCTTCTTCCACTTCACCGACAAAGTCAAAATATCCCGGAGTATCTAAGAAATTAATCTTGGTATTATCCCAGATAACCGGAACAACCGAAGTATGGATGGAAAACTGTCTTTTGATTTCTTCTTTATCAAAATCACTGATAGTATTTCCATCAGAAATCTTTCCCATACGGGTTGTCATGCCGGATAAATATGCCATTGCTTCCACCAGACTGGTCTTTCCCGCTCCACCATGTCCTAAAAGCACGACGTTTCTGATTCTGTCCGTTGTAAATACTTCCATATGTTATTCCTCCTGTACTATAGATTTATGTATATATTTTACTAAATCAAGTTATTTTCTTCAACCATATTATGTATTATACACAACATTTATGAATGAATTGTAAATGTGTAGTAAACATTTTGCACTATTTTTGATAATTTTATTGTGAAATTTTATATTTTCGCACGTTAAACTTTAACGCTTTAAAGTATTGACATTATATTCTGATTCCGTTATAGTATACATGCACCACCGGAGAGATGCGGTTGCATTCCGTTTCTTCTCATATTATAATAGTCCGGTCAGGTGACATTTTTTTAAGTGAGGATTATAAATTATGATTATTGTTATGAAACCATCCGCTCTTCCACAGGATGTAGATAAAATTGTAGATGCAGTGGAAAAAGAAGGATTAAAAACACATCTTTCACATGGTGAAGAAGTTACCATTATCGGAGTTGTCGGCGATAAAACCAAATTAGATATTCAGCGCATTGAAGCCAGCCCTGAAGTAGAAAAGGTAGTTCCGATTACCGAAAGCTACAAGCTTGCCAATAAGAAGTTCCACCCACAGCCTACCAGCTTCAAGGTTAAGGATACCGTAATCGGTCCTGATACCATGACAATTATGGCTGGTCCTTGTGCCGTTGAAACAGAAGAACAGCTTCTTTGCATTGCCCGTGCAGTCAAGAAGGCAGGAGCAACCATTCTTCGTGGTGGTGCTTACAAGCCTCGTACTTCCCCATACTCTTTCCAGGGTCTCGAGGAAGAAGGTTTAAAATATATGAAGACCGCTTCGGATGAAACAGGTCTTGCAACCATTTGTGAAGTAACCAGCGCACATGCCGTAGAATCTGCTGTAAAATATGTCAGCATGCTTCAGGTCGGTGCCAGAAATATGCAGAACTTCGAATTATTAAAAGAAGTTGGCCGTGCCGGTCTTCCTGTCTTATTAAAGAGAGGTCTGTCTGCTACGATTGATGAATGGCTGAATGCAGCAGAATATATTATTTCTTCCGGAAGTCCAAACGTTGCATTATGTGAACGTGGTATCCGTACCTTTGAGACTTCCACCAGAAACACTTTGGATTTAAGTGCAGTATGTGTCTTAAAGGAACGTACCCATCTTCCGGTCATCGTTGACCCAAGCCATGCAACCGGTGTCCGCTCTTTCGTTGAGCCGCTTGCTAAAGCCGGTATTGCCTGCGGTGCCGATGGTCTGATGATTGAAGTACATAATGACCCTGCACATGCACTTTCCGATGGTCCGCAGTCTCTGAACTTCGAACAGTTCGATTCTGTTATGGAACATATCAAACCATATATTTCCTTAAGCGGAAGGAGCTTAATGCAACATGGACTTTAAGAAAATCGGTTTTATTGGTCTTGGTCTTATCGGCGGTTCGCTGGCTAAGACCATAAAACGCATTTACCCGGAAACAGAACTGATTGCCACATCCGGTCATCTTTCTACCATAACTGCAGCTTTTGAGGACCATACTATTTCCAATGATACGCTGCTTGCAATGAAAGATTTCTCCGACTGTGATATTATCTTTCTCTGCTGTCCGGTACAGAAAAATATTGAATACATAAAAGAATTAAAGCCCTTTTTGAAAAAGGGCTGTATTCTTTCTGATGTAGGAAGTGTCAAGGGAGATATTCACGAAAGTATTACCGCCCTTGATTTAGAATCCTTTTTTATTGGCGGACATCCTATGGCAGGTTCTGAAAAGACCGGCTATCAGGCTGCAACCGCCTATTTATTGGAAAATGCTTATTATATTTTAACCCCGACTGCAAAAACTGATACCACAGTGCTTCATGCGTTCCGGGATTATATTGCATCCTTAGGCTCAGTTCCTATGATTATGGATGCGAAAACCCATGACCATGCAACCGCTTCTATCAGTCATCTGCCGCATATTATTGCAGCAAGTCTTGTGAATCTGATTCGTGAAACCGATGATGAAAATGAGACGATGAAGACGATTGCAGCAGGCGGATTTAAGGATATTACAAGAATTGCATCCTCTTCTCCTGTAATGTGGCAGCATATCTGTGCCTCTAACCGGGAGCAGATTTTAACACTCATTGACTGCTATACGGAAGAATTAAATACCATGCGTAGTCTGATTGCTGAAAAAAAAGAAAAGGAAATCTATGATTTCTTCTCTCATGCCAAGGATTACCGGGATTCTATCACCATTACTTCTTCCGGTCCATTGCGTAAAGTCTTTGAATGTTATTGTGATCTGATTGATGAAGCCGGTGGAATTGCAACCATTGCTACGATTCTTGCCAGCAACAATATCAGTATTAAAAATATTGGAATTATCCATAACCGTGAATTTGAAAACGGTGTACTTCGTATTGAATTATATGAAGAAGAAGCACTTAACTGTGCCATTGCACTGCTTCGCAAATATCACTATACGGTTTATGAACGATAATATTTAGATAAAATATTGACAATATTTCAGAATACATCCAGAAAGGATTTTATTATGCAGATTAAAAAAGCACATGCCTTACATGGAGAAATAAATATTCCGGGAGACAAATCCATTTCCCATCGTGCAATTATGTTTGGTTCGCTTTCCAACGGCACAACCGAAATCACCAATTTCTTAGAGGGTGCCGACTGTCTTTCTACGATTTCCTGCTTTCAGGAAATGGGTATTGAAATTGAACGGGAAAAAAGTCGTGTACTTGTCCATGGAAAAGGATTACACGGTCTAAAGGAGCCACAGCATATCTTAGATGCAGGAAACAGTGGCACTACTACCCGGCTGATTTCTGGTATCTTAGCCGGTAATCCATTTGTCAGCCAGTTAGATGGGGATGATTCCCTTCGCACCCGTCCCATGAAGCGTATCATGGAACCGCTTCGTCTCATGCAGGCAGATATCGAAAGTTTAAAGGATAACAACTGTGTTCCTTTAAAAATAACCGGACATGAATTACATGCCATTGATTATACTTCAAAGGTTGCATCTGCCCAGGTAAAATCCTGTATCCTTTTAGCCGGCTTATATGCGGACGGAATTACCAGCGTAACGGAACCGGTACTCTCCCGCAACCACACAGAACTAATGCTTCGCTCTTTCGGTGCTAAAGTCACCTCTGAAGGAACAACTGCATCCATTGCACCGGATCCTGTTTTAAACGGACTGAAAGTGGAAGTTCCTGGAGATATTTCTTCGGCAGCCTATTTTATTGCGGCAGCGTTACTTACTCCTGGTTCCGAAGTCTTAATCCGCAATGTTGGAGTCAATCCCACAAGAGACGGCATCTTAAAGGTTGCCAAAGCAATGGGCGGATCCATCGAACGGCTGAATCCAAGAACTGCATCCGGTGAGCCGGTCTGCGACCTTCTGGTAAAAGGCAGTTCACTTCATGGTACCGTGGTGGAAGGGGAACTCATCCCGACTTTAATCGATGAAATCCCTGTGATTGCTGTTATGGCAGCCTTTGCAGAAGGAATCACCATTATCCGGGATGCTGCAGAACTTAAGGTAAAGGAAACCGACCGTATTCTTACGGTAACAGATAACTTAAAGTTATTAGGCTGTGATGTTACCCCAACGGATGATGGCATGATTATTCACGGCGGAAAGACCTTACACACCGCAGCCATAGATGCAGGACTTGACCACCGGATTGCCATGAGCTTTGCCATTGCTGCGTTAAATATTGATGGTGGTATCGAATTAGAGCATTCTGAAATTGCAGAGGTTTCTTACCCTGATTTCTACAAAGATTTGCAGAAATTGTACATCTAAAATATAAACCAGTTTAAAACATACAGTGTCTATCACTGGCAGTTCTTTACAAATGCTTGATAATATCAAAAAACCATGGAAAAAGTTCCATGGTTTTCTTTTATAACATAGTTTTTATATCTAAGTTTATCTTTTAGACATCATTGAAAATCTGATAAATATCAATTTTTAATGCATCGGTATCTGACATTCCAACAAATACACAGCCATATTTATAGGTTCCGTCCCCCTTCGGGTCACATCTGACAATCTCAAGTACCGCATCAATGACCTCTTTCGTCCAAATCTGAATCTTGGTATCATAGTAGGTTCCAACTTTCAAATTCTGGTCAGAAACAAATCCGATTCCGGAACGTGAAATATCGGTAACTACCACATGAATAAATTTTAAAGTAGTAATATCATCCTGATCCAGACGTTCCAGCTGAACAGATACATCTAAATCCAATCGTTTATGTTTTCTTCTCTCGTCCATAGTCCTCTCCTTCTATCAAGATTAAAGCTAATAAAATTATTTTATCCTATATTTCGAATTCTGACAATAAGAAATTATTTTATCAGCATAGCGTCCCCAAAACTAAAGAAACGGTATTTTTCTTCTACTGCTTTCTTATAGGCAGCCAGAATATGTTCCCTGCCTGCAAGAGCAGACACCAACATCACAAGGGTAGACTGTGGCAGGTGGAAATTCGTAATCAGAGCATCTATAATCTTAAACTTATAGCCCGGATAAATAAAGATATCCGTCCATCCGCTCTTTTCCCGTAAGGTGCCATCTTCTTCTGCTGCAGACTCTAAAGTTCTTGTACTGGTGGTTCCTACGGCAATTACCCGGTGGCCATTTGCTTTGGCACGATTGATTTTATCGGCTTCCGACTGTTCAATCCGGTAGAATTCCGAATGCATATGGTGCTCTTCGATGGTATCTACTTTTACCGGACGGAAAGTGCCAAGTCCCACATGAAGGGTAACTTCTGCTATATCTATGCCCATATCACGAATCTGCTGTAATAATTCCGGTGTAAAATGAAGTCCCGCTGTTGGGGCAGCGGCAGAACCATCATATTTGGCATATACTGTCTGATAACGGTTCTTATCCTTTAACTGATGGGTAATATAAGGCGGCAATGGCATCTGACCAAGCTGATCTAAAATCTCTTCAAAGATTCCATCATAGTGAAACTGAATCAGCCGGTTACCATCTTCTACGACCTCTAAGACTTCTCCGGTCAAAAGTCCCTCTCCAAAAGAAATCTTAACACCAGGCTTACATTTCTTTCCCGGTTTTACCAGTGTTTCCCAGATATCATTTTCTTTTCTCTTTAAAAGAAGAATCTCTATTTTGGCTTCCGTTCCCTCTTTGACTCCAAACAGTCTTGCCGGAATTACCTTGGTATTATTTAACACAAGACAGTCTCCCGGCTGCAGATAATCTACTACATCACGGAATATTTTATGTTCAATATCTCCTGTTTTCTTATCTAAGACCATGAGTCTGGAACTGGAACGATCCTCCAGAGGATCCTGCGCAATCAGTTCCTCCGGTAAATCGTAATCAAAAGCTTTTACATCCATGTTTCTTTCCTCTATTTCTAAGCTCTCAGTTCAATCTTCATTGCTTCTAATGCTTTTACAATGCGGTTCATTGCTCCGCTTAAATCTGCTTCCTCTAAGTTCTTATCCTTTGCACGGAAGGTCAGTGAATAAGCAATAGATTTATAACCCGGTTTAATCTGGGCTCCTTCATAAATATCGAACAGTGTGTAGCTTTCTAAGTAAGCGCCGCCCTTGCTGTCGAATACTTTTTCGATATCTCCTGCAAGAATCTCTTTTGGAACAACCATACTGATATCACGGGTTGCTGCCGGGAATTTGGCAATACCTTCGTATTTACGGTCAAAGGTTGTTTCATCCATAATAGATGGCATATCAATCACTGCAACGTATACTCTGTCTTTGATATTGTAATTAGCAGCTACAATCGGATGAACCTCTCCTAAGTAACCAACTACTTTACCATCATATACAATGTTTGCCTGACGGCCCGGATGCAGATAAGGTCTTCCGGACTTCGGATCATATTCAGCTTTCATCGTCATTCCAACTTTATAGAAGAATTCTTCTACCACGCCCTTCATGGTAAAGAAATCACCTTCACCATACATACCAAGGGTAAACTGCATTCTCTCGTCTGGAAGTTCCGTTACCGGTACACTCTTTGGCAGATAAATGTTGCCTAATTCATAGAGACGTACATCTTTATTTCTTCTGTTGTAGTTGGTTGATAAAGATGTCAGCATTCCATTTAAGGATGTGGTACGCATAATACTGAAATCTTCTCCCAAAGGATTGGAAATTGTTACGGTCTGGCGTAATGGAGAATCTTCCGGAAGTAATAATTTATCAAATACCTTCGGGCTTTCGAAGGAATAATTCATGCCCTGTGAAAAACCGCAGAACTCTGCAATTTCTCTTGCAATTGCTTCGATTCTTAATTTATAGGATAACATTCCGGTAGTAGCTTCTCCGCTTGGCAGGGTTGTTGGAATGTTTGCATAACCAAAGAATCTTGCTACCTCTTCTGCAAGGTCTGCATCACACTCTAAGTCCTGTCTCCAGGATGGAACTAATACTTCATTGGTTTCTTTATCATAACCTAATTCCAGACGTTTAAAATAGGAAAGCATTTCTTCCGGCTTAATATTGGTTCCTAATAATTTATTGTATTTCTCCGGTTCAAAAGGAATCCGTCTGCCCTCTTTCTTATTCTCGTAAATATCAATGGCTCCGCCAACTACTTCACCGGCACCTAATTCTTCGATTAACTGGCAGGCTCTGTTCATAGCTTCCATAGCAAGGTTCGGATCCAGACCTTTTTCAAATTTGGAAGACGCATCGGTACGAAGCCCGATTTTCTTACCGGAAAGGCGGATATTGGTTCCATCGAAGCATGCAGCTTCAAAAAGCATGGTTTTTACATTGTCTGTAATCATGGAATTCTCGCCACCCATAATACCTGCAATACCGATTGCTTTCCTGCCATCACAAATCATCAGAACGTTTTCATCCAAAGTACGTTCCTGACCATCCAAAGTTGTAAATAATTCGCCTTTTCCGGCACGTCTTACAACAATCTCTTTTCCCTCGATGGTATCCCAGTCATATGCATGCATCGGCTGTCCGTATTCTTCCATAACATAGTTGGTAATGTCCACAATGTTATTGATTGGACGGATTCCCTGGGCTGCAAGTCTGCGCTGCATCCACTTTGGTGATGGAGCAATCTTAATATTCTTTACCACACGGGCGGTATAACGAGGACATAATTCTTTATCTACTACATTTACTTTAATATAGTCATTGACATCCTCATCATTTCCGGTCTCAGTTACAACCGGCGGTACAAATTCTTTCTTAAAGGTTGCTGCTGCTTCTCTGGCAATTCCAAGGATTGAGAAACAGTCTACACGGTTGTTTGTAATCTCATATTCCACAATAGTATCGTCAAGACCTAATGCTTTAATCGCATCATCACCCGGTTTTACCTCATCCTCTGCGAAGATGTAGATACCATATTCCGGAGCTTCCGGATACATATCACGGGTAGAACCAAGTTCTTCAATGGAGCACATCATTCCATTGGACTCAATTCCTCTTAATTTACCTTTTTTTATTTTGATGCCGCCTTCTGTCATCTTTCCATCATGTCCACCAGCAACACGTCCGCCATCTAATACAACCGGAACTTTATCTCCTTCTTTTACATTCGGAGCACCGGTTACAATCTGGATGTCCTCACCTGTTCCCACATCTACCTGACAGATGATTAACTTATCAGCATCCGGATGCGGCTCGATTTTCTTAATCTGTCCAACGACGATTTTCTCTAAATCGGCATCCATTTTCTTGTAAAATTCTACTTTTGAACCGGACAGAATCATTGCATCGGTATATTCCTGTGCATCTACATTAAGTCCCGGAACCAAAGCTTCTATCCATTTTAATGATGTATTCATATTGTTTCTCCTTCTATCAACTCTCTACTGTGTTCTTTTCTTTCCGACTACAGGAAGCATGTCCCTTCAACTTCCCTGTTCATTAAAACTGTCTTAAGAAACGGTCATCGTTCTCATACAAGAGACGCATATCATCAATTTCATATTTCAATAAAGCAATACGCTCAAGACCAACTCCGAATGCAAATCCTGAATATTCTTCCGGATCAATACCGCTCATACGAAGCACCTTCGGATGAACCATTCCACAGCCTAAGATTTCAATCCAGCCTTCTCCCTTACAGAAACGGCATCCTTTACCGCCACATTTAAAGCAGGTGACATCCATCTCTGCACTTGGCTCTGTAAACGGGAAGTGATGCGGACGGAATTTTACTTTGGTTTCCGGTCCGAACAGACGGGCTGCAAACTCCTGCAGTGTTCCCTTTAAATCTGCAAATGTAATATTCTTATCGATTACCATTCCCTCAATCTGGTGGAAAGATGGTGAATGGGTTGCATCTACTTCATCTGCACGGAATACTCTTCCCGGTGCAATCATACGGATTGGAAGCTTGCCTTTTTCCATGACACGGACCTGTACCGGTGAAGTCTGGGTACGAAGCACGATTTTATCATTAATATAGAACGTATCCTGCTCGTCTTTTGCAGGATGATTTGCCGGAATATTTAACGCTTCAAAGTTATAATAATCATATTCTACTTCCGGTCCTTCCACTACTTCATAGCCCATACCGGTAAAGATACGCTCTACTTCTTCCAATGCAATGGTATTCGGATGACGATGGCCGACACGGTTCTTTTTAGCCGGAAGTGTAACATCAATTACTTCATGTTTTAATTTCAGTTCCATCTGGGCAGCTTCTAATTTCTGCTTTGTCTCATCTAATTTCTTTTCAATAGCTTCTCTGGTCTCGTTTACCAGCTGTCCTACCAGAGGTCTGTCCTCCGGTGCAACATCCTTCATTCCTTTTAATACTGCGGTGAGTTCACCTTTCTTTCCGAGAAATGCAACTCTGACATCATTCAGTTTGCCAAGTTCGCCGGATGATTCAATCTGATGAATTGCCTCTTCCCTGATTTTCTGCAGCTTTTCTTTCATAATAATATCTCCTTCTATCATTTTATTTCATTCATAAATAAACTACGAGAAATACGCTTTGCGAATTTTTCACGTAAAAAAACGCGAAGCATTTTCTTCCCATAGGGACGAAATTACTCCGCGGTACCACCCTGATTTCTAAATCATTAGACACTTATGAATACTTAACGCGTATCACGTCACAGACTACTAACATTCACCTGTGCAGCTTCCGTGCGAAATTCAATTACTGCCTTACCTTAAGGAAACTTTCAGCCGATGATTTCCTCTCTCTTTAAAAAGTACAATAACCTACTGAACACTTTCATTGCCTTTTACTTTTTCACTAAATGTTATAATATCACAGTGTTTCTAAAACTTCAAGTTATTTTTTATCCCGTTTCCGCTCCTTCTTCTGCTGTATGAATCCTGCAATATATTCGTCGAATACCACATTGAATTCCGCACATAACATCAGGATATACATGCAAAAATACATCCACAACATAATTAATACCAATGTAGTCAGGCTTCCATACATGGAAAATCCATTAAAATAATTCACATAGATAGATAATCCGGCAGAAAACACACACCAGGCAATGGCACAAAGTACTGCGCCCGGAAGCTGGGAACGAAAGGTTGCCTTACGGTTTGGTATCAATGTAAAAATCACTACAAAGAGAATGACTAACACCAGTATCATAATAAGGCTTCCACGTTCAAATATGAGGCTTACAATATGTGTCATTATCGGAATATGCTTCACCAGAAGATGTTCTAATGATTTGCCAAATACCAGTAATACCAGCGAGATTACAATAGCAATGACAAATACAACGGTATAAATAATCGCCCAGAAACGGAGAACAAACCAGTTTCTGGTCTCCACAATATCATTTACCACATTCAACCCATTTGCCATATACTGCACGCCCTTGGCTGCCGACCACACTGCTGCGATGGCTGCAATCGATACAATTCCAAAGGATTTGGTATAGACTTCATTGATAATGTTTACCAGGAACGGTGCAATATATTCCGGCATTGTTTCATTTACAATCTGTAAAATCATCCCTTCCGTTACCGGCGTGTACTGCAAAAGGGAACTGAACACCATAAGAAACGGGATGCTGGATAAGAGGATAAAAAATGCTGCCTGTGCTGCAAATGCATTGATATTATCCCGTTTACATTTATCTAAAAATGATTTTACATTTCCAATCAGTTTCCAAAGCAAGCTTATGCACCCCCTTCTTCCTTCGTCGTATTTTGTGGCTGATATAATTCAGTCAGTTCTGTATCCTGATAAAAATAATTTAATATCCTTTTATAATCAAAGCCCTGCCCGCAAAGCTTTTGTGCCCCATTCTGGCTCATGCCGATTCCATGACCATAACCGCCGCCATGGACGGCATAGGTTCCGTCACCATTCTTTTCAATGCTGATATAAGCACTGGGCAGAATACTCATTTCCACACTGCTTCCATCCAAAAGGTTAATATTCGTAATACCACAGTCCAAAATTGCACGCATATTATATTCGGACTGTACACTGACGACACCATTCTGGAAATCAAGCTCCAGTTCTAAAATAACACCACTCTGATTGCGTTTTACCACCTTTATTGCCTGCAATGAGCCAAAGTTGCTGCAACTGTCTGCGGTTTCCGTCTTAGATGCATCTTTATAATAACTAATTGCCTCCGGCTGGTGCTCTTTTCTATCGGCTATCGTATGAAGCAGTGTCTCATCTTTTCCCTGGAAATCAAGCACGGTATTCCAACGGAAATATTTTAAATCCGATTCATAGCAGGCACTGTCTACGCCACTGATATAATCCGAGAAACTTTTCTCATCGGATAAATCAATAGGATTTTCTTCACTGCGCACCCAGACGCCCTGCAAATAACCATAAGCATCTTTATCAAGATTCCAGGCTTCGTAATCTCCGGTATGGCCATAGGATGTGGAATAATAATAAGTCTCTATAATATCACCTTTATAAGAAAGTACCTGACCTTTCGTCTCATCTACTGCGGCTACCGTTTCCGGCGTCTGATTCTGCTTATTATACACCTGAAAATTCACACTGTCATCTACATGTGCTCCATAAGCTTCATATTTATTGTGCATCATCTGGATATAAGCATAGCTTCTGGCACAGACAGCCTGTGCTTTTAAGGCTTCCATTCCATAAGAAGATGGAACCTCGCTTGGAATAACACCCTTTACATAGGATTCTAAATCCACTACATTTACCACTGTATATCCTTCCGGATACATACGAAGCTCCATGCTGCCTGCATAAGCCGGAGATATGCGATTGCCCTGATTGTCTGTAAAATAGAATGGTGATGTGCCATCCTCTGCGGCTAATGAAACAGATGATGTCGCAAGTATATTGGCATAATTGGATGCTGTAATCACGCTGCCTGCCTCTAATACAGTTTCTGTTTCTCCATAATAAAGATGCACCGGCACATCCGATACCAATGATACATCAGAACGGAACATATTATCATTTTCTAATAACAGTACACGGATGTTTTCTATTTTGGCAGGCTCTGTCAAAAGAATGGCGCAGATCTGTTTTTCTGCTACCACAAATGTGATTTCCATGTTTTCTAACATCAGTGCATCCATGGAGACTTCCCGGATTCCATCATAAGTTGCATATATTTTCATGGCTTCATCTATCGCAACTTGTCCATATCCCTTAATCTCCATTGCGGTATCTGTTTTTGATATCAGCTTTCCGGTAATGGTATCTTCCTTCCGGCTGATTTTATGTATCTCTTTTTCACTTAGGGAAATGTCTGCTACAACATTTGATAATTCTTCATCGGTATCAACCGGCAGCTGATATTCTGTTCCCTGATAAAGAAATGTAAGATTTCCATCAATATTAGAAATGAGATAGGCATTTTTCAATGCCACATCTTCTTTATCCTTTGCGGCGACTCCGATTACTTTATCCTCCAACAGATAAATACTATAGCTGTGAAGCTTCTGATACCACTTTGGTTTAGATGTAATGGCATAAATGCCATCCTGTGTGGTAAGCTGCTTTTTTTCTTTTTTCAATACAAGAATGTCTTTTTTTAAGACAGACGTATCGGTATCAAGATAACTTAAAATTTCATCATATATTGCAAACCAGGCTGCCCGGTCAATGTTCTTTTTCGAATCATCCAAAGGAATATATTCTTTTAAATGAAGCAATTCCAGAATGCCGCTTACATCCTCATAGGTAAGTGTTCCCTGTTGCGGCAGTTTCTCAGCCCATTCGTCCTTGGAATAATAAGTAAACTGCAGCAGGGAGGGAATCTCATTCCGATAAACACATTGCTCGGAATATCCATTTTTCTCCCCTTTTGTATCCGTTATCAGAACCACCAGTATAAGAGTCAGAACCGCTCCACAAACCAGCAACAGATAATTACTTTTTTTACTTTTCACTTTTCGCATAATAACTCCTTTATTGCCTGTTGCAGAAAAGAAGCTGCTTTTCAGCAGCTTCTTTTTTCTCTTTTGTATTTTCGGTTCTTTTGTAAACATGCTTCTTTGGTATACTATATGTTTATCTTCCGTACCTTATGATTCTTTTGTACACAAAGATTCTTTCGTCTATTCATACCTTATCTTTAGCAAATATACCCAAAATGCCGTTTCCTGTATTTTGACTCCTAGCAAAGCTAGGTGGGTAACCTCAACCAATACTCTGCCTTCCACTGCAAACGGAGGCCTGACATCCTATTGGAAATATTGGAATCCCGTTTAAAGTAAATGTAGGTTCAAAATAACAGGCGTGTCGAACATCCCAGGCATAAAACTATTTGCTTTTTGTAATTGTTATTATACTCTAATATGTGTCGTTTTTCAATGTAAAATTCCTGTCAAATTGTGGAACAATTTATGATTGCAGATCTTTCGGCGAAAAAGATGCCGGAAAAAGTTCTTCTAATTTCATGACTTTAATGCCGCCGGCTCCATCTTCCATAATTACCTCAAACGTGCTTCCATCTACAAATTCTGTCAGCACCTGCCGGCAGACACCACAAGGTGTAAGAGGTTCTTCCCTGTCTCCCACTACAGCAATAGCTAAAAATTCTTTTTTTCCTTCGGATACTGCCTTAAAGACAGCTGTCCGCTCTGCACAGTTTGTGGGGGTAAATGCTGCATTTTCGATATTACATCCGGTATAGATACTGCCATCCTTACAATAAAGGGCTGCACCTACATGAAAATTGGAATACGGTGCATAGGAATATTTTTTGGCTTCTTTTGCCGCTTCTAATAATTGTCTTTTGTCCGTCTCCATGACACTCACCTTTTCTAAATTATTTCTGTTTTACAATTTTTTTCATTATCTTATCATTCTTCATTGCTCTTAATATCTGCTATCCCAGAATATCAACGGCAGAACTTGTGCCAAGCCGTGAACAGCCTGCCTTAATATAATTTTCCATATCTTCTTTGGTACGGATTCCTCCGGCCGCCTTAATCTTAACCTCTGCTCCAATGTGTTCTTTCATTAATAATACATCTTCCATGGTAGCACCTGCCGTTCCAAATCCGGTAGATGTCTTGATAAAATCTGCTCCGGCATTGGTTACCGCATGGCACATGGCAATCTTTTCTTCTTTTGTAAGATAACAGGTTTCGATAATAACCTTTAAGATCCTACCTCCTGTTGCCTCTTTTAAAAGACGGATTTCCTCTTCTACTTTATGATATGCCCCATTCTTTACATCGCAGATATTAATTACCATATCAATTTCGTCTGCGCCGTCTTCCAATGCTTTCTTTGTCTCTGCCAGCTTTCCTTCAGTGTTCGCATATCCTAACGGAAATCCTACTACGGTACAGATTTTGATTTTATCGCCGTAAGTTTCTTTTACCCGGCTGATGTAACAGCTTGGGATACAGACCGATGCGGTATGGTATTTTATTGCTTCTTCACATAATTTTTCTATGTCCTTCCATGTGGTAAAGGCTTTTAACGCAGTATGATCCACATAACGATATAATTCTTCTTTTTCCATTTTGTACCTCCGGTATTTTTTTTAATTGTAATATATATTCTGTAATTTATCCAGCAAAAAACATTTTATCAGAGAACATTTTTACATTAGTACTATCTTCCTATAATTCTAAATTTTTTAGAAAACAATTTTAAACTTTCTTTAAAATTTACACTTTTTTCTTGTTTTCTACAACCGAAATATGATAACATATTAAAATAATTAAAAGAGGAGGAACAATATGACAGGACGTTTTTATGAAATCACACCGGAAATAATGGAACTTGCGAATAAATGCTCCGCATCATCCATCATTCCTTCTGAATTATATACGAAATATAATGTTAACCGTGGTCTTCGTGATTTAAATGGAAAGGGTGTTCTGGTAGGACTTACACACATTTCTGATGTATGCTCTACCAAGCTGGTAAATGGAGAATACATTCCAGCTGAGGGCGAACTTTATTACCGTGGCTATAATGTAAAAGATTTAGTAAAAGGAATTGCACCGGACAGCCATTTTGGATTTGAGGAATGTGCTTATCTTCTGATGTTTGGTGAGCTTCCAACCAAAGAGCAGTTAAAAAACTTCTGCGGACTGCTTTCCGAATACCGTACACTTCCAACCAGCTTTGTGCGTGATATTATTATGAAAGCTCCAAGCAAAGATATGATGAATACACTGGCAAGAAGTGTGCTTACACTTTATTCCTATGATGACCGTGCCAATGATATTTCACTTCCAAATGTATTGAGACAGTGTTTACAGCTTATCAGCTTATTTCCACTGCTTTCTGTATATGGTTATCAGGCTTACCGCCATTATCATGATGGTGCCAGTCTTTATATTCATACCCCACAGCCGGAATTATCTACTGCAGAAACAATTCTTCATATTCTGCGGCCAGACAGTAAATATACCCCATTAGAGGCAAAACTTTTAGATATTGCATTAATCTTACATATGGAGCATGGTGGTGGAAATAACTCTACCTTTACTACCCATCTGGTATCTTCTTCCGGAACCGATACTTATTCTGTTATTGCTGCATCCCTTGGTTCCCTGAAGGGTCCGAAACATGGTGGTGCCAATATCAAAGTGGTTCAGATGTTTGAAGATATGAAACGCACTGTAAAAGACTGGACAGATGAAGACGAAGTAGGTAAATATCTTACCGCACTTCTTCATAAAGAAGCTTTTGACCATGCCGGTCTTATCTATGGAATGGGTCATGCAGTATATTCTCTTTCCGACCCAAGAGCAGTCATCTTCCGCGGTTTTGTGGAAAAACTTTCCCAGGAAAAGGGCTATGAGAAAGAGTTTGCACTCTACTCTTTAGTAGAACGTCTTGCACCGGAAATCATCGCCAAAGAGCGTAAAATCTATAAAGGTGTAAGTCCAAACGTAGACTTCTTCAGCGGATTTGTTTATCATATGCTTGACCTTCCGTTAGAACTCTATACACCAATTTTTGCAATTGCAAGAATTGCCGGCTGGAGTGCCCACCGCTTAGAGGAGCTTTCCCAGAACGGAAAAATTATGCGTCCTGCATATCGTAACATCGGTGAACGCAAAGAATATGTTCCGATTGACAAACGTTAAACCGCAAGCTTCTGCCACCTGCAGCTTCTTACGGAATGCTTAAACACAAAAAACTGTAGTTCTTATCCGGTATCTTTTCCAGATATAAACTACAGTTTTTTATAAATTATTATAAGTAAATATTTTTTATAAATACTTCTCTCTGGCATTCTTTAATGTACTGACCAAAAACAGACAGGATAACACCAGCAGCAGAAGGATTCCTGATTTAATAATAATCGGCAGTTTAAAGATGGTCTCACCCAATGCCGTCACAATGCCATATACTAATGCCAGTGCTCCGCAAAGAAGCATTTTCGGTGTTACTTCTTCTCTTATCTTCTCCGGATGTTTACATTTTTTTAATTCCTCCGGCGTTGCCAAAAGGCTGCTTGTCTTTCCGGTACTTTTCATCCATATGCCATTCATAAGAACATAGACACCTACCAGTGCTACCACAACATCTACTACTAAATTCCAGTTTACTTTCATAATATGTAACCTCTTTTACTCTTTTTTCCTGATTCTGATTTATCTTACCACACTTTACATTGCTATGTGAACATATTTATCATATAACCTTCTATTCTTATTTGTTTTTTATGCAAAACCACGAATTTTATCGAAAAAGCCATTGAAACTTTTGGTCAACTATTGTAGTATATTAATATGTTCTAATTATTCTAGTTGTATTTGGAGGGATTATATATGAAATTAGACGAAGCAAAAATCCTGATTGGAGATGACTCCATTCTTGCAAGAAAACAGTTAAAAGACATTATTGCGCAGTATGGTGGTACAACTTTTGTTGAGGCAGCAAATGGTCAGGAAGCAATTGACAAATTCAAATCCGATAAACCTGATATCGTTTTTCTTGATATTGTTATGCCTGTAAAAGATGGTATTGCCGCTGTAAAAGAAATTAGAGAATCTGACCCGAAAGCGGTTATTATTATCGTATCTTCTGTTGGTACACAGGCTCAGTTAAAGAATGCAATTGAAGCCGGTGCAAAGGACTTTATCCAGAAACCGTTGAATGTTGAACAGATTGAGCGGGTACTGAAGAATCATTTTGAAGGGAGATAATTATGTATACACAGTTTTTTGGTAATTTTCTTTTAAGCAAAGGTGCTGTTCCTGCAGATAAGCTGGTAGATGCATTAGAGAGGCAGTCCTCTTCCTATCTGAAATTAGGAACTCTTGCAATTCATGCCGGATTATTAAATGCTTCCCAGGTTGACGCTATTGTATGCCGTCAGACCCATGAAGACAAGAAATTTGGTGAAATTGCAATCGAAGGCGGATATCTTACAAAGGAACAGGTTGACAAATTACTCTCCTCGCAGAAACCGGACTACCTGCTTTTAGGTCAGATTTTGATTGAAGACGGACTGCTTACCAACAGTCAGTTTGAGGAATTACTTGCAGAATATCAGGCAAGTAATGAAATTGATAATTTAAATGTTGCTAACGAACAGAATGATATGGTTGAAAAGCTGATTCATAAATTCTTCCATTTTGATAATTCTGATATGTCAGGAAAGATTGTTGCATACCTTAATCTTCTCTTTAATGATATCGTTCGTTTTATCGGAAAGGATTTTACACCGTTAAATCCACTGATGAAATCCGAGTATATGACCAACTATTGTGTTACCCAGAAAGATGAAGGTTTGCTTTCTTTCAATTCTGGTGTAGACATGAGCAAATCTGTTGCAATTGCTTTTGCATCTCGTTATGCTAAAGAAGAATTCCACGAATTCGATGAGTATGTAAAAGCTTCTATCGAAGATTTCTTAAATCTTCACAATGGATTATTTAATGTAAATATGTCTAATGAATTTTCCCTGGAATTAAACTTATGTCCTCCGGAAGTTCATGAGGAAGAAAAGCTTACAAATGCCACTAAGATTTATGTATTTCCAATTATTTTCCCATTTGGAACCATTCACTTCCTGATGGAAATCTAATCTTAAGCCTTTACATTTTATTTACATAAACAAAACCCTGTCAGATTTCTCTGACAGGGTTTTGTTTTGTTACCTTGTATCCATAAGAAACTGCCGGTAGCAGATTCTCTATGTTTTACATCAGCATTTAGATATTTAAAAATGCTTTTACCGTCTTAGGCATATCTTCTACATCGCATTCTGTCTTATGAAGTACTTCTGCACTGCGGATGTCTTCAATTGCCTGTGGAACTGTTACATTTGCAATCTTGCTTAACTCATCTACCAGTTCAAAATCAGTCATGGAATCATATTTTTCTTTATCAATGGCATCCATTACGCTTCTGGTAAACTTGAACGGGCTTGCTGTTGATGCAATAACAGTCTTGGTATTATCACTGGTCTCTTTTACATATTTGTGGTATACACCGGTTGCTACAGCAGTATGTGTATCAATCACATAGCCGGTCTTCTCATAGAGGTCACGGATTACTTCTGCTGTTTCTTCCTCTGTGGTGTAATTGCCATAGAAGTCAGCAAGCTGGGCACGCATCTCATCGGTAATCATATATCTGCCCTCTTCTGTTAATGCACGCATGAACTCAGCATTTTTCTCTGCATCATTTCCGGCAATACGATAAATCAGACGCTCTAAGTTGCTGGAAATCAGGATATCCATGGATGGAGAAGAAGTTAATACAAATTCACGGTTTCTGTCATAGGTTCCGGTTGAGAAGAAGTCAAATAATACTTTGTTCTCATTGGAAGCACAGATTAATTTTGCAATCGGAAGACCTAAGTTCTTTGCATAGAAAGCCGCTAAGATATTTCCGAAGTTACCGGTTGGAACTACAACATTAATCTTTTCATCTTTTGCAATTGCACCATTTTCATATAATTTTGCATATGCATATACATAATAAACAATCTGAGGAACAAGACGGCCGATATTAATGGAGTTAGCAGAGGAAAACTGATATCCGGCTTTGTCCATCAATTCTGCCAGTTCTTTATCAGAAAACATTTTCTTAACGCCGGTCTGTGCCTGGTCAAAGTTACCATGAATACCAACTACATGTGTATTTGCCCCTTTCTGGGTAACCATCTGCTTCTCCTGAATCGGGCTGACACCATTCTTTGGATAGAATACAATAATCTTAGTACCAGGAACGTCTGCAAATCCTGCTAAAGCAGCTTTTCCGGTATCACCGGAAGTTGCTGTTAAAATAACAATTTCATTCTTTACATGGTTTTTCTTTGCAGCAGTTGTCATAAGGTAAGGCAGAATGGATAATGCCATATCCTTAAATGCTATCGTAGCTCCATGAAAAAGCTCCAGATAATATGCACCGTCTGCATCTACTAACGGAGCAATCTCTTCTGTATCAAATTTAGAATCATATGCACTATTGATACAATGCTTTAATTCTTCTTCTGTAAAGTCTGTTAAGAAAAGCTTCATTACCTCATAAGCAGTCTCCTGATAGCTCATTTTTGACAGGGTATCCATATCAACGTCAAGCTTTGGTAATGAATCCGGCACAAATAAACCACCGTCTCCTGCAAGACCCTTTAAAATTGCCTGTGAAGCTGTTGCCTTTTCATCTGAGTTTCTTGTACTTGTGTAAATCAAATCCATTTTTTGTCCCTCTTTTGCTCTCTGCATAAAATTTGTTCTGTCTTTCATTATATAAGAACCTGCAGTTTACTGTCAATAACTTATCCCAGAATAATTCCATGTATTCCCACTATCTATGGATTCAAAAAGAATTCCATCGTTTTCACCCATAGCAGATATTACTTTTATTATAAGTTTTCCATCTTTCTGCTGTGGCATCTTGCAATAATCATAGTCTGATATGGAAAATCCATACTCTGCTGCCGTGTCCGGAAGTTCTGTCACTTCATCCATGGAAAGTTCAATCATGGAAAATGTTTTCCCGCCATCCTGTGTCAGATAAAGTGTGGAATAATCACCTGACGCTCCAGCCAATCCGATAACGCCCAGATTTTCATTATAGAATTCTATTCCTTCTGCCACACCAATATTTCCATCAAACGGATCTGCATTTTGCTGATTCCAGCTCTGCCCGCCATCCTTTGTCATTTCAAGCTCATAAAAACGGCTGCCGGCAGCTGCATCCGCCACCAACAGACGATAACCGGTATTGTCATCTAAAAAAAAGTACACGCTTCCATCTTCCCTGTTTTCTGTCCACGGAGTGCCATCTCCGCTCTCTTCCTCATCATTGCCATCATTGCCGGCTACGGCATTGGTGTCTGCATTCCCATTGTTATCCGTTGTGTCATTTCCAGCACCGTTTTTTGCTTCATCAATCTGCTCCTGCCGGTTTTTCTGGGCTAACACTGCAGCACTGGTATATTTTGGATTTATGATATAAGTTATAATTTCACCTGTATTTTCTTCGCCACCAGTAGAAAATGTAACTGCAAAACCTGTAACTTCTCCGCCATATTCCAACTGGCTTAAAATCGAATTTTCATTTGTATCTGTATTTCCATCTATATTTTCATTTTCATCTGTATCTGCATTTTCTGTATTTACCATCTGCAGGCTATCTGCACTGGTAAAGGCTCTTTTTCCCGAATAACTTATTCCAAAGGAATGGCTCTTTGTTTCTTCTGCCCAGCCATCTACCCGTTCTTTCACTTTTATATTTCCCAGCAGTTCAAAAAGCGGTGTCAGACGCATATCTTCTTCGTAATCTGTCTTGGCATAATTATTGATGTAAACTGTCATTTTGCTGCTTTTCTTCCGGTTATAGTCCACAAGATAGGTTTTGGTTTCTCCATCCTCATCCTTACCATAGAAAAACGTATCTATTGTAGCAATTTCTCCGGTAGCATAGAAAGTCACATTAAAATGGTTCACCAGATAAATTTTCTTAGGAAGCCCGATTTCATTATCCAGATCCTCCATTATCCCTGCCACACTGTCATCAAAGAAATTATCATGCTTTAATGTTATCTTTACTTCATCACTTTTTTGAAACCGTTCGGATGTCTTGAAAAAATATAACCCTCCAAGGCATACCAGTAACAGAATCATCCCTGCTTTTAGCCAGTTTTTTAATTGATATTTCTTTCTTGTATTTTCCTGCTTCAACGAATTGCTCCTTTCCACCTGCAATCATATCACTATTCCAATAACGCCGCCAAATATTCCTGATATTTCCACGAATTTTTATATCCTTGCAATTTCCAATATATATTGGCATCATAGCATATTTTTCATTTCAAAAGTTTGATATTTTCTTAAGATATTTTCCTGTTTTCATGCTTTCCTAAAAATGTTATACTCAAAGTGACGCTTACCGTAAGAACTCGCCACCGGCAGCTTCTTACAGATGATTTGTAACTAAGAATTTTAGAATGTGAGGATTTACCATGCTTTCCGGTGCTTTTTCAGCCAAAACAAAAGACGGAACCATCTACTACCGTTCCAGCCTTACCTATAAAAGAAAACATATTAGTCTTGGAAGCTTTCCAACGGAAGAAGAAGCCCATCTTGCCTATAAAGAGGGGACTTCTCTACTTTCTGAGTCTGAAATCACACTGGAAAATTATACCGCATATATTAAACTTTTAGATTTTGCCAAAGCCATTACACTTTTAAATTTCCGTGACAACGGCGTCTATATCAAGAATCCGATTTATCTGAAGCAGAATTATTTTCTCTATTTTCTCGCACCACAGACGGAATATAAATTTGATATTGATGATTTATTCTTTTATTCCAGCCACAAGATTATGCAGCGTGGTGGCCGGCTTTTTGTAAATGAATACGGCATGCAGACCGGGATTCTCTCCCGCTATGGAGTCCGTAATCATGCGGTACTGGATGTAGATTACACTTTCGCCAATGGTAACCCCTTCGATTACAGCTACGCCAATATTATTGTCATTAACCGCTACCGTGGAGTTGCCCAAACAGAATACAACGGACTCCTCCGTTATCAGGCTTTTATCCATATCAATGGCAATTATTCCATTGGCACTTATTCTTCCGAAGAAAAAGCTGCCATTGCCTACAACAAAGCTGTTGATCTGGCAAAGGCAGCCGGTATTCATAAGAATTTTGAAGAAAACTATATTACAGAGCTATCCGCTAGAGAATATGCAGAAATTTATACTAATCTTAAAATCTCTCCAAAATATATCAATTATCTTTCTACACTTTCTGCTATTTCTGATTGATGTAATTTACGAGTCCCTCGCAATCGATAATCTTCTGCATAAATGGAGGGAATGCCTGACCCTGGAAACTCTTTCCAGTGGTCTTGTCGGTAATGACACCAGTATCAAAATTTACCTCTACCTCATCTCCTGCTTTGATTTCCAAAGCTGCTTCCTTACATTCAATAATCGGAAGTCCGATATTGATTGCATTACGATAGAAAATACGTGCAAAAGTTTCTGCTATGACGCAGCTTACACCAGCGGCTTTAATTGCAATTGGTGCATGCTCTCTGGATGAACCGCATCCAAAGTTCTTCTCCGCTACAATAATATCTCCTGCAGATACTTTATTTACGAATTCCTTATCAATATCTTCCATACAATGTAAGGCAAGTTCCTTAGGGTCGGAAGAATTCAGATATCTTGCCGGTATAATAACATCCGTGTCTACGTTGTCACCGAATTTAAATACTTTTCCTTCTGCTGCTTTCATGTTCTAATCCTCCTATACTTCTTCCGGGCTGGAAATCTTTCCTGTAATTGCACTTGCTGCTGCAACTGCCGGGCTTGCCAGATAAATTTCCGAATCCACATGTCCCATACGTCCCACAAAGTTACGGTTGGTTGTAGATACGCATCTTTCATTCTCAGCAAGGATTCCCATATAGCCACCAAGGCAAGGTCCGCAGGTCGGTGTGCTGACAATAGCACCTGCTTCAATAAAGGTTCTGATATATCCGGCTTCCATAGCATCCAGATAAATCTGCTGGGTTGCAGGAATTACGATGACACGTAAACCTTTCTTTACTTTCTTTCCTTTCAGGATAGAAGCTGCAATCTTAAGGTCATCTAATCTTCCATTCGTACAGGAACCGATTACTACCTGATCAATAGTAATGTCGCCTACTTCATCAATGGTCTTTGTATTTTCCGGAAGATGTGGAAATGCTACGGTTGGGCGAAGTGTACTAAGGTCAATGGTATACTCCTCATCATATACAGCATCCTCATCTGCTTCATATACTTTATAAGGGCGCTTGGAATGCTCTTTCATATATGCTTCTGCTTTCTCGTCTACCGGGAAGATTCCGTTCTTTCCGCCGGCTTCAATTGCCATATTTGCAATGGTAAAACGGTCATCCATGGAAAGATACCGGATACCATCACCTACGAATTCCATAGACTTATATAATGCTCCATCCACACCAATCATTCCGATGATATGTAAAATAACATCTTTACCGCTAATCCATGGTGCTGGTTTTCCTGTGATGTTGAATTTAATCGCGGATGGTACTTTAAACCATGCTTTTCCGGTTGCCATTCCTGCCGCCATATCAGTACTTCCAACACCGGTGGAAAATGCTCCCAATGCTCCATAAGTACAGGTATGTGAATCTGCTCCGATAATAACATCTCCTGCAACAGTCAGTCCTTTTTCCGGAAGAAGTGCATGTTCGATACCCATTTCTCCTACATCAAAGTAGTTGGTGATTTCGTTTTTGCATGCAAACTCTCTGACGCATTTACAATGCTGTGCAGATTTGATGTCTTTATTTGGTACAAAGTGGTCCATAACCAGTGCGATTTTATCCTTATGGAACACTCCGTCTACTTTTATTTTCTCTATCTCATGGATAGCCACCGGTGAAGTGATATCATTTCCCAATACCAAGTCTAAATCTGCTTCAATCAACTGGCCAGCCTGAACAGAATCAAGTCCCGCATGTGCCGCAAGAATCTTCTGTGTCATTGTCATTCCCATTTGAAATTCCTCCTGAAATTAAATCATTTTTTCTATACTGTTGCTATTATAGCACAGCTAGTGGTATAATGGAAATACATATTAAACATATTTATTATGATTTTTAGTTATAAACACGGAGGGATCTATAAATGTTGCAGAGTTTATCCAGTTACCGTATTTTCTATACCGTAGCAAAAACACAGAATATATCAAAGGCAGCCAAAGAGCTTTATATCAGCCAGCCTGCCATCAGTAAATCCATACAGAAACTAGAGGAAAGCCTGGGCTGCGAACTCTTCCGCCGAAGTTCCCGCGGCGTATTGCTGACCGAAGAAGGCGAACTTCTTTTTACTCATGTCAGTTCCGCTTTCGAAACCCTGACTTTAGGGGAAGATAAATTAAAGAACTCCTTAGAGCTTGGTGTCGGCCACTTAAAAATCGGTGTCAGCTCCACACTCTGCAAATACATGCTTCTGCCTTATTTAAAGGATTTCACAAAACGTTATCCGCATATTAATATTTCTATCGTATGCCAGTCTACCAACGAATCCTTACAGATGTTAGAAGAAAACAAAATTGATATCGGTCTGATTGCAAGACCGGAAAACCAGAAGACTTTAAATTTCAGCAATGTGGCTGAAATTGAAGATATTTTTGTTGCAACGGAAGCTTACTTAAACGTATTGAATGCAAGGGGCATTTCTTCCGATGAAATCTTACAGAATTCTACACTGATGCTTCTTGATAAGCACAACATGACCCGTCAGTATATTGATGATTATTTACAGGAAAATAAAATCGAGACCAGAGATTTAATCGAAGTCTCTACGATGGACCTCTTAATTGACTTTGCAAAAACCAACCTGGGTGTTGCCTGCGTCATCCGCCAATTTGTCCAGAACGAACTTGCAAATAAAGAGTTATTAGAGATTCCACTTGGTTTTCCAATTCACAAGCGTGAAATTGGCTTCGCTTATAAAAATACCTTAAAGCCTTCGAAATCCTTGGAATTATTTATTGATTTCTACCAGAATTTTCATCCGGGCGAATAAGATGCATCACTGTCAGTTTCTTACAAATGCCTGTCAGCTACGAGAAACATACTTTGAGCGTTTCTCACGGAGCGTTTTTACTTTACAGGAAAGCAATTTCCTGTAACTACGAGAAACACGCTTTGCGAGTTTCTCGAGTTATCGCGGTGCTCGCCAAATCTGGATTGAAAAGAAGTTCGCTCAAGCAAGCTTGGCTCCTTCTTTTCTCCCAGATTTTTTCTCGCTACTCGCGTAAAAAAAGCTGCCGCAATTGCGACAGCTTTCTTTTTATCATTTTTTGAAGTATCAGATTAGTTGTTAACCAGCTTATCTTCTTCGTTGTTCCAGCTATACAGTTTACGAATTTCTTCGCCGACTTTCTCTGATGGATGCTCAGAAGCAAGCTTTCTCATAGCTTTGAAATGTACCTGGCGTCCTGCCGGTGACATATCAAGTAAGAATTCTTTTGCAAAAGTACCATCCTGAATATCTGTTAAAATCTGTTTCATTGCTTTCTTTGTCTCAGCAGTAACAATCTTAGGTCCTGTGATATAATCACCATACTCAGCAGTGTTAGAGATAGAATATCTCATTCCAGCGAATCCTGACTGATAGATTAAGTCAACAATCAGTTTCATCTCATGGATACACTCGAAGTATGCATTTCTCGGGTCATAACCAGCTTCGCAAAGTGTTTCGAAACCAGCCTGCATAAGTGCACAAACACCGCCACAAAGAACTGCCTGCTCACCGAAGAGGTCTGTCTCTGTCTCTGTACGGAAGGTTGTCTCAAGAAGTCCTGCTCTTGCTCCACCAATTCCAAGACCATATGCTAATGCCAGGTCAAGTGCTTTACCGGTTGCATCCTGCTCTACTGCTACCAGACAAGGAGTTCCTTTTCCAGCCTGATACTCAGAACGTACAGTATGTCCTGGTGCCTTAGGAGCGATCATTGTTACGTCAACATCCTTTGGAGGTTTGATACATCCGAAATGAATGTTAAATCCGTGAGCGAACATTAACATGTTTCCTGGCTCAAGGTTTGGCTCGATATCGTTCTTATACATATCTGCCTGTAACTCGTCATTGATAAGAATCATAATAATATCAGCCTGTTTTGCAGCTTCTGCTGCTGTATATACTTTGAATCCCTGTTTTTCTGCTTTTGCCCAGGATTTGCTACCATTGTAAAGTCCAATAATGACATCACAGCCTGATTCCTTTAAATTTAATGCATGTGCATGTCCCTGGCTACCGTAACCAATGATGGCGATTTTCTTACCATCCAGTAAGGAAAGGTTACAATCTTCCTGATAATAAATTTTTGCTGCCATTTTTTCAGCCTCCTGTTTTAATGATTAATCTAAATATGTAACATCGGCAGACCCTCTGGTCAAACCTGTGATACCGGTTCTAGCGAGCTCTAATATCTCATAGCCCTGTAACAGATCCATAAAAGCATCTAATTTATCCTGATGCCCTGTCAGTTCAATTACCATGGAATCGTTGGTGACATCAACCACCTTGCCATGGAAAATATTGGTAACGCTTAAGATTGCCTGACGCTCTGTATCCTTCGCTTTAATCTTAACCAGAATCAGTTCTCTGGTCACTGATGTACCCGGTTCTAATTTTTTAATATCCCGTACATCTTCAAGCTTTGCAAGCTGCTTTTCAATCTGCTCTAAAATCTGCTCGTCACCACTTGCTACTATAGTTATTCTGGTATATCTTGGATCTGCAGTTACACCAGATGAAAAACTATCAATGTTATATCCTCTCCGGCTGAAAAGTCCTGAGATATGACTTAATACGCCTGAGGTATTCTCTACTAAAATAGATAATGCCTGTTTTCTCATGTGAAAACCATCCTTTTTCTTTCATTCACATTACAGTTATTCTAGCATATCAGTTTTGTTTGTCAATACTAAAATGGCTTAAAGTAATAATATTTTTTCGTGCAATAACCTATGGTTATATCATTGATAACAATAACAGAAAACTACAAAAAACACATTTTGCAATTTGGCAGGCTGCCTGCATAAATTATGGCTGTGAATCCCTGTATTTCCGGATAATATCAATTGTCTTCTGATAATCCATTCTGACTTTCCTAAATTGCTGCAGCATCTCTTCTCCGTATATTTTATAGCGGAGCTGTTCGCACAGAATTATGCTTGATTTGCTCAGCCGTCCCAACCCGAGCGTCATGGTCTCTCCCTTTAAGGTATGTACCAGATCAAAGGCCTTCTCATAATCCCTTTCCTGTAAAGCTTCATCAATCCTCTGTACTTCATCGCTTTCTAAGAATTTTATCAAAAAACGGTGTACCAGCTCTTCCTTCCGGAGTCTGCGCATGACCTCTGCATAATCTCCCTCCAGTTCCTTGTAGCATTGCTCTAAATCCATACTCATATTCCCTTTCTGTTGATTTTCTCATAGCATTATAGTACACCACCGTTTTTTCTTTTTCAAGCAATTCTTCCTTATTGTCTGGTGTTTCCATCCGGCATGTTTCCATCCGGCATATTTCCACCCGGTGCATTTCCGCCCGGCATGTTTCCGCCAGATGAATTTCCACCCTGTGCATTTCCACCGGACATACCTCCGCCCATGCTGCCCATATCTGAAATTGTCAAATCTGAAGCATCAATGAGTGTTGCATCATCTGCTGTCTGTCCTTCTTCCGTCGATGGAATCGTTCCAGCTAACTGCCCGGTAATACTTTCCGCCCGCAGAGAGCAGAATTCCTTTAAGGCACTGACACCCGCCTTGAATTCATCATAAGTGCAGAAGCCATTGGTATCATTTTGCACATAGGAATCAATCAGCTCTTCCGTTGAAGCAATCAGATTACTGAGATATCCGCTGTCACATACTTCTTCGATAAATTCTGCAAATGCTTCATGATATTCCTCTGTGTAAGTCTCATCCGAAAAAATCCAGGATAACATCGGACGGCTGTCAACCGTTCCGCCGAAGACCGGTGTATCAATCGGGTCATTTACCAGAGCCGTGGCATCAGTCTCTGACTGGAATCCGCCAAATGCCAGATTATAATCCCACGGAATCATAGACATAACGCCATCGTCTTCATATAAATAATAGTTATGTATCATGGAACCGGTATAGCTGTCAAAATTGCATACAAAATTATGAACTACAAAATAACGGATGACAGCATCCACATCCACAACTTCTTCGATATTTTCCTGTTCGTTCATCTGCTTTATTGAAGCAATCAGACGGTCTTTGTCTGTATCACTTACATCGGTTTTCGCATTGTCAAATATATTGCTATAGCTGTCATAAGAATCATCGGAATAAATTAAGGATACATCCTCGTTGGTACGAACCTCTGAGTGACCATCTTCTCCACCGCCCGGTACCGGCATATCTCCCTGTCCCGGTGGGGTGCCAGTGTCTGTGTCATTGTTTCGGTCCGGTGGAGTTTCCATATCAGTGCCATTGCTTCGGTCCGGTGGGGTTCCCATATCCGGGGCATCCTCTCCCGCCGGCATATCCGTCGGTTCTTCCATATTATCCGGCAATCCATTATTATTCTGTGTGGTATCCGGCTTATAGAGTTCCCCATAACTGCTGCCGTAATTACGCTCTAAGAAACTCTCTTCTATTCCTTCTACCGCCAGATAAAGTCCCCAGTCCTCTCCGTTTACCGTAATCTGCACATAACTGCAAAGAGGTGCATTTACACCGAAATAATTCATCATCTGATAGGTCAGATAATCCTTCATATAGGTATTATCCTGGATGATATTATTTAAGCAAAGTTTATCCAGTCCATAATAAGTATTTTCCGAACTATAATGATCAAATTCTATCTTAAAGCTGTAGCGGTCATTTCCATATGTTGCAACCGAGCTTAAAGAAGTATTTCCCTTTGCCCGGATTGCAACATTTTTAAAGGCTTCATTATCAATCACCAGTGAACACATTACATATTCTTCATCTTCACAGTTTTCAATAAAATCATCCCAGTCATCCATTTCAATATCAATTGTATGAACCTTTGATGTGTCAAAAAGCCTGCTTTCATATCCCATGCTGCTTGTCTGTACCGCCTGCACACCGAGTTTTTGTGCATTACAGAAAAGTATGGTCAGTGCCAGCACAAAAATCAGCACCACAGCGCATATTCTGTCTATGTATTTACTGGTGGACATCCTATTACCTCCTAACCCATATAAGCTCCGTTATAGCTTACCAAAACAGCATCCTTTACACCCTGCATTTCTGACAGCACATTTATAAAATCTGTATTTTCTTCCTTCATCCGGACTTCCAGATTCAGTTCAATACGGTCTTTCTGTACCGTCTTTCCTTTTAATGCACTGCGGAGCACTTCTTTTTTCACAAAATCCAGTGCTGCCCGTTCACTTTCATAATTTTCGCAGTGAATGACTAACATATATGGATTCCGATATGTTTTACGATTTACCATAAGAAGCAGCATAATTCCAATAAACACGCTGCCAAATACGGCCAATGGTATCATTCCGGCTGCCAGCACAATTCCAACTGCAATGGACCAGAATAAAAATGCAATATCCAGGGGCTCTTTAATTGCCGTCCGGAAACGTACGATGGACAGGGCTCCGACCATACCCAGGGACAATACTACATTGGAGGTAACCGCAAGAATTACCACAGTTGTAATCATCGTCAGTGCCACCAGCGTTACTCCAAAGGTGGACGAATACATTACACCTGAAAAAGTCTTTTTGTATACAAAAAAGATAAACATACCTAGTCCAAATGCCAGTGCTAATGCCAGCACCATATCTAATATATTTACGCTTCCTATATTTTCCAGAAAACTGGATTTAAAAATATCCTGAAATGTCATGTTTTTTTCTCCTTATCACTTTTATTGTTTTTTTATAAATAAAGCCGTAAAACTGCCACCAGCAGCTACTTATGGATGCCCGGCAGCTAACCATAATAGCGGCAGGCTTCATATTTGGAAAATGAACTGGTATGTCTGCCTGTAAGCTGTACCGCATTCCGGATAACTTCCGGTAAAAATGCATCCCATTTTACTTCAAGGATGATTGCGCCTGGTTCTGCAGGAACTACCGGAGTCATAAAGTCCGCAAAGGATGTAGCAAGTAAGCCGGTATGAATTTCATCGTCCAATGTCACACGCACATTCCCGGCATCAAAGGTATATGCTTCCCTTCGATAATCCACCAGTGTCTTCGGCTTTAAGCCCTGATAAAGCATCCGCTCATAGAGCTGCCGGACCAGCCAGCGGTTACTGTCCTTCATCCATTCGATATCTCCGTCTAATATCCGCATCACATCATAAATGGTAAGTATCGCTGATTCTTTTGCACAAAGCCCGTTTATCTTGCTTTTCTTCTCCAGACGAATCATCGTAAGATTTCTGGCGTAACAGCGAATCCTGAATTTTTCACGGATATTGATTCCATCCATCTTATCCCGCAATGCACTGTCTGATGCATCGTCAAAATAAAGGCTCCTTATTTCATAATACCCGTTCTCTCCATGTACATCAGGTGTCATAACCGCCTGCAATCTCGATTTCAACAACATACAGTCTGCAGGATTTATTTCATGTTTCCATTCATGTCGAAAATTTGTCATAACAGATTCCTTCCTTTCTCTTCCTGATGTATGCATCTTATCAGACGAACCTTAGCACTAACTTAGAAAAAAGCACAGAAAATGTGAAAACATCTCTGTGCTCTGTGAAAAATATGTGAACTTTTATTTCTGTACTTTTTTCTTCTCCCGGATTGGAAGAACTACTTTAAAATCAATCTCCTGATTTTTCGTCACTTCGGCTGTAATACTTCCGCCATGAGCATTTGCAATTGCTCTTGCCACAGAAAGCCCAATTCCGTAACCACCTTTTTTCTGGGTTCGCGCGGTATCAGCCCGGTAAAAACGGTCAAACAGTTTTTCAAGATTTCCCTCCGGTAATTGCTCGCAGGTGTTGTATACATGGAATATTGCTTTCTTTTCCTTCCGTGTAAGCGTCACCCGGATATATCCCGATTCACCGGTATATTTCATTGCATTATCCAACAAAATATTTACAAGCTGGCGTATCTGCTCATTACTGGCATATAAGTCAACATCCGGTTCTATCTCTTTTTGCATTGTAATCTTTTTCTGTTCCGCATTGGTCTCATAAGATGCAATACTTTCTCTTACAAGATGGCTGAACGAAAATTCTGTCTCCGGAAACGAAGCATTTCCTTCATCCATCTTAGACAATGTCAAAAGATTCTGCATCAAACCACTTAAACGTATGGTCTGTGTTCTTATATTGCTGCTCCACTTATTTTCACCATGATGGAGTTCCAGTGCGTCTGTATTTGCCAGAATAATTGCAAGCGGAGTCTTAATTTCATGTCCTGCATTGGTCACAAACTGCTTTTGCTTTTCTATATTTTCTGCAATCGGGCGGATTGCTTTTTTCGATAATACAATCACCAGCAAAAGCATGGCAAACCAGCATAGTGTTCCGATGGATATGGACAATATAAATACCATCCACATGGATTTCATCTGACCGGAAACATCCATAAAAATCATGACTCTGCCAGAACCACCACGGTTCTCTGTCATCCGATAGCGAAAGCTTCCAAGTTTTCCCGCCATCTCAGAAGCATCTGTATTTTTTACTATTTCTTCGGCAAACTCCCTTGCATCATCCTCTGTTACCGATGGTGTATGGCTTACATCAATATTTTCTATTTTATTATCCTCTGACAGCCGAATCACAAAATACTGTGACATTGTCATATTATCTTCTTTGGGAATATCCCAGGGTTTTTGATTTCCCTCCGGCTGCACCGGCGGTTCATTTTGTTGCTTTACACTTTGTTGTGGTTCTTTCGAGAGCATAATAAGCGTCCTGGTTATTTCTTTTTCAGTTGTCCAGTAATTCATTCCATTTATTGCACCCAGCAAAATTACCAAAAGCAGCGTGATTGCCGCCATTGCTGCCATCACAAAACGCTTCTGCAGTGTCTTTATCATTCTGTCTCCTCCAACGTATAGCCAATGCCCCTTTTTACCCGAATTACAGCCGTAGCATTTAATGCCTCGATTTTCTTACGAAGATAAGAAATATAGACCCATACCGTTCCAACTTCCGTATCGGTATCATATCCCCAGACTTTCACCAAAATATCCTCTGTGCCAAGATAGATACCCTGATTCAGCATAAATAATTCCATCAACTGATATTCTAACTTTGGCAGAAGAAATTTTCCGGAAGGACTGCTCAATTCATAACTGTGCATATTTAAAGACAAGTTTCCACAGGTTAATATATCAGGTGTAAATTCTTCTCTCCGCCGCAGCATGGCACGAACTCTTGCCAAAAGTTCTCCCATTACAAATGGCTTTGGAAAATAATCATCCGCTCCCATATCCAGTCCTTTAATCCGGTCTTCTACTTCTGCCTTTGCTGTCAGCAATAAGACCGGTGTGCGGCAGCCGTCTTTCCGGATTGCTTCTAAAACTTCCAGTCCACTCCGTTTCGGCATCATAATATCAAGTATAATTCCATCATACTGTTCATTTCTTGCATATTCCAATGCCTCTTCTCCATCATATACCGTATCAACCTGGTACTTATGAAATACAAGAATATCTGTAACAGCTTCTGCCATGCTTTCTTCGTCTTCTGCATAGAGTAACTTCATAAATAATATCCTCCTTGCTGCATAACCTGCCGGGCATACCATGGGCAGCTTCTTACAAGCGTTTGGGAACTATAGGAAACACATTTTACAGAAAAGCAATTTCCTGTAAAGGAATAAAGAATGTGCCTTGGCACATTCTCGCGCCTGCGGCGGTCGCTTGCGACATCTACCTTATACGCCGCAGTGCGCATCCTCGCGGAGCGTTTTTTACTTTGCAGAAAAGCAATTTCCTGTAAAGTAAAAAAGCCAGGATAAAATCCTGACTATATTTTCGGGGAGTACCTCCCGAACTCCGAAGAGCCCGAGAGGCATGAGTTATGAAAAATTATATTAGCTTAATAGCTAGTACTTTTATACTATATCTTATAAAAATATGTTTGTCAAGTGTTTCCCTACAATTTTTCTTAGGGACTTACTTGGGTCTTACTTGGGTTTATTTCCATTTGAATTTCTACAGTTTTTTATATATTTTTTCTACGTCATAGTCCGGTGCCATAGTTGCTGCAATTTCATATATCTTCCTGATATTTTCCGGCTCTTCTTCCAGCATATCAGCTGTTTCTTCTACGGAGTTGCCTTTTTGCAGTTTCTTGATTACCTGACGAATTAGTTGCAGTTTTTCGCCCTGCTCCAATTTATTTTCCAGTTCTTTTTCAATTTCATCTTTCATTAATTCACGCAATGCTTCACACATCTCATTTTGCCTCCTTAACAGACTATATACCTGCTTATTTGCATTTACACTTACTTGAAGTACCGAATCAATATTGCTCCGTTCATTCTTACTTTCCAAATAATGTATCTGTTCCAAAAATAGTTCTGCATCCTGCATCTCTACCTGTGTAGTCAATACCCGCAGGCTGCAATGAGCTTTTCTTTCCAACTGACTTGTTACTACAACTTGTACTGGAAACGGAACTTTTCCTCTTACATAATAAATTCCAGGATACATTTTTTTCAGGATATATCCTTCTTTTTTCAGTTCCTGAAAAAGTGCCTTCGGATAAGCATTCCGAAAAAAGGATACGGTCACCTCAGATGCTGGAATTTTATTGACTGCTATCCCCTGCGCCTTATATAAGCTGGCGTATCCAATTACCTTAAAGAAGGAATCTATCGTCAATTCATCTCCCGGTCCCTTATACTCTAAAATATTGTGTCCCTCATAATATGACCAATTTCATTTTGTAACGTCCGCTTCCAATCCATCTTTTTAATAATCACAAGATCAATCTGAAGTGGTTTCTTACTTAAATTATACTCCGGAATTAATTCCAGTACATCCAGATCTTGTCGCAGTTCCAGTTCTGTTGCTGCACAAAACGCCGGATGCCATTGTAATTTTTCTGTTTTTCCTGACATTTCTTCTCCTTTCTTTTGTCTTGGAGAGTATACTTTTGCAATGTCACTTAACCGCAACAACCTTTGTCTGAAAGAATTCTCTCCGCTTCATTTAATGTGAAATAAAAGCTTTGAAAATTCCTGTTATCATATCAGGTTATGTGGTGAACCCGGCGAAATGATAGAATACCGGTATACTTCTGACAGGCTATGTGCCATTGAAATGTATCTAGAAATATCAAGCTTTGATTGCATTATAACATGATGAAATGAAAATGTCAGTAAAAAAAGAAAGCATCTGCCCTCCCTTAATCGGATAAGCAGATGTTTTCCATCTCAGTTTCTTTCAACTTCTATTTTTGTATCTGTTACATGCATCTTGCTCCGCACTTTGTGCAGAATTTTGCCCCCGGCATAATTTCATTTCCACACTGTGAGCAGAACATTTTCTGAGTTTCCTCAACTTTGGTGCCGCATTTCGGGCAGAATTTTGTGCCGGATGCAAGTTCGGCACCACAATTATTGCAATGCAGTGCTGAAAAGTTCTCAAACTCTTCATCCTCTTCCTCCTCAAAATCCAGCATCAATTCTGTTTTAACGCGCAATGCATCCAGTTCTTTTTTCATATCCTTTAAAAGACCTAAATAGCCTTTTACCACCTGGCTCTTTCCAATTACAAGTTCATTTACCTGCTCGTTTGCTTCAGCTATACTTATTCCTAAATATTTCTGTAATATCTTAAGTATTTTGGATTTATCTGAACCTACATCCATGATATATAATGCAGCAGCAACGGATTGATCTGTATCAAAAACAATTACTGTCTCACCACCGGCACGGTCTATCTCATCACGCAAATATACGAGTGAGGAACAAACTCCGTCTATAATAGCAGGTTCTTCATCTGATATATCCTTAAAATTTGCACCCGAAATCTCTTTGCTGACAACATGTAAATAAGCTCTTCTTATAACATCCGAAAATAAATATTCTTTCATATTTCCGGTTGAAAAAACAATCAGTGATGCCTGCGCATCCTCGTCCCATGTCACATCAATTTCTGCATCAGCACCGAGTTCGTCCAACGCTGCTTTTAATGTCTCTGCTCTTTCTCTGGTTGTTGATATTAAAAATCCATTTTCATCCGAAATATCTTTTAAAAGTTTCAATTCCAGGTCCCTTCTGTCAAGTCCTAAGATTTCATGGTAACACTCCATGACCTGATCAGGCTGTCCGCCCAGAGAAAAAATAACAATATCTGCAATAGCTCTTGCATTTTCTTCATCTGTCCAGTTCTTCTGGATAAAAGTTGATGCTCCTGCGGCGTCTAACGCCTGTTGCAGCTCATAAAGGCTTTCTGTTGGGGATAATCTGCAGACAGTTGCATTACCTTCCATCATATTTTCATTTACCAGCATGCTTACCTGATCCGCATCTTCCGGATAATAATTCTGAATGATAGATATTACCTGTGCTGGATTTGGTCCAACATCTCTGATTATAATTTTCTTTTCCGGTATCTCCTGCTGTACTCCCATGTTTCCAAATAATGATTTCATGAATCCCATTTTCATTTCTCCTTTTCTAGTAATATTTTCCGGCTTCAATTAATAAAGGAATAATTTCTTCCGGTTTTATCTGCTGCAGTTGTTCTAATCTGCTTCCGATACGATTGATATTCTGTATATTCATTTGTTCCTCATCAAAGCGACGCTGTAAAATCTCATGTCTTTCCTGTAATTTCTGAATCTGTTCATCCATTTTATCAATATTAAGCTGTGCATCATCTTTCTGTGGATTTGCCGTAATGAACCCAAGAATAACAAAGTAAATCAAAATACCCAGAATAATTACACCAACAGACACTGCAACACGGAGAATTGTCCGGACACAGCTCCATAAAATGCGTAAAATTCCTGCAAAAAATCCATAATTCATTGCATTGGCAAATAAATGTCTCACATCAATAATCCAGCGGAACAGGGAAACCGCACACCATACCAGTACTAACGCACAGATAATACCGATTGCAATAGAAATTGCCTTGCGGACAGGGGAAGTCTGGCTCCAACGCTCTGCAAACTCTTCCTTTTTCCGTGTCAGTGTGTTTTCCTGCAATTTAGACATTTCAGTTACCTGTTGTATTTTAGAACTAATCTCATTCTGCTGTGCATTCCGCTCATTCAATGACTTTCCAAGACTTGCTAAAGCGATCTGTCTGCCGTCATTTAAAATGCCTTCCATCTCCTGAAGAATCTCTGGAGTAACATCCTCACAGCGATATATTTGCTGAATATAATCTCCTATCTCCCCCCAATTTATATGTTTCTTCTTTTTTTCACATAAAATCAGTCCATAATAGCCCTTACAGCTCCACATAAAATCATTACGGATTCCTGTAAATTCTGCTTTTGCTGCCGAAATGTTTCCCTGATTTAGTAATGTCATGGCATTTTTATAACGGTTATCCAGACCATCTCTTCCACTTCCTCCGGCAACAGCAGCAGTCAGATTGATATTTTCAATTGTTTTCTTCAAATCCTGATGAATATTTTCAATATGTTCATCTGTTTTCTGAAACTCTTTTGATAAATTATGTACCAGGAAAAGATTATCACATGCCATGCATTCATACTTTTCCTCTGTAATTTTTCTTACTGCACCACTGCCACAACTGGGACATTTTATTTCTTCCATTTTCTAGCCCTGCTCCTTTGTATTTTTCATTTTTCTAATTTCAAGCTGCTTCATGATTGCTCCGCAGATTTCCGCAAAAGCGGCTTCATCTGTTGTTGAAGAAAGCCGCAATATCAACTGTCTGATTGCCTCATTTTCTGTTGCCACTGCCGGTGAACTGACCGGATCACTGTATCGCATCTTTTCCAGCACTTTGTCAATTTCTTTGCGGTTAACCTCATCTGTAATCTGCACTCTGCAAATTTCAAGCTGCTGAATAAGTCCTTTAAACACTTCGATGGAACTCTGTTCCTGTGTCTGAACCTTTGTAATATATTTATTACTTGCTGCCATAGCAATCTCAATGATAATGAAAACTGCTAAAATCGCACCCTGTAACAAATAGGAATACACCTGATAATCCTTCGGAATTTTCAGGCAGACCTTAAAGAAAACAAAAATCTGAATTACAAGATAGACTCCGCTCAGATATACAAGCGGCATCTTTAATGCTGCCTTTTGTTTTTCCTGTTTATGAAATACCAGAAATGCAAAAATTGGCTGCATCAATATTGCAATCAGGCAAAATATGTACTTGAACATTATTTTTCCCTCCTCGTTCCGCATTTCGTACAGAAATTAGCTTCCGGCGGCATTTCATTTCCACAGTTTGCGCAGAAAATCTTCTGTGGAATCACCACTTTTTCACCACACTGGAAACAGAATTTAGCATCCTTCGGCAGACTCATTCCACACTTGACACAGGTAATATTTCCACCTTGCGCCTGCGGCTGCACTGCTGGCTGCGACTGTGTTGCTGCAATATCTGGCTGCATTGCTGCTGTCCCTGTCTGCGCTGCTGTTACCGGCTGTGCCTGAACTGCTGCATCCATATTGTTTTTCATCATGTCACCCATAGAAAACGCCAGTGGAATCTGTGCCATCATATTCGCCGGATTCGCTGCAAAGCCTTCATTCTGTGCAAATGTTCTGCTTACATCAAACTGCTGCTCCTGTTGCCAGGTATATCCCTGCAGTTCTCTCGCTTTGGCAAGTCCTTCTGCTTCAATTACGGTAGCATCACGATTTCCCATTGCTTCAAACCGCTTCTGTGCCATGCTGTTATCTAATTTTTTAAGCTCTTCCAAATCCTCCGGCTTAATGGTAACTGCAGACACAAAGAAATTTAAAATCCGGATGCCATAGCTTTCAAGGTCGCTTTCCACCTGACCGGCAACGTTCTCGGAAATTTCATTCAAATGCTGGTTGAAAACATTGTAGCTATATTTGCTGAGTTCTACTGCAATGCAATTTTTTACTCTTGTAACTAAAAGGTCTTTAAAAAATTTCTGAATATCTTTGGTGGTCATTGCTTTTTCGGTACCAACCAGATTAATCAGAAGCTTTCTTCCATCCTCTATTTTCAGTCCGAAAGAACCACTGGCACCGGCACTGTAACTATAGCCGTAATTCGGGTCACGAACCGTCACCTGACTTGGTGTTCCCCATGCGATATCCATCATGGTCGCAAGGTTAATAAAATAAACCTCCACATGGAACGGACTTACTCCGCCAGAAACCAGATTTCTTATTTTGGAAATAAGTGGAATGTTTTTCGTTTCTAAGGTATAACGACCTGCTTTAAAAGAATCCAGTGCCTGTCCGTCACTGAAAAATACTGCCTCCTGCGACTCATGCACAATCAATTGTGACAGCGTATTAAAGTCTTCTGCGGGATGCTTATAAATAAGAGTTGAATTATCCCCTTCATATTTGATTACTTCCTGAATAGCCATCAAACTTTCTCCTTCCGTAAATTTATATAAACTCCTTTCCTGATTATACTACAAAACTTCCATTTTGGACACTTTTTTCTTCCATTTTGGATATTATTTTCTCAACGAGGTGATACCAATGTCAGAAAGAATTAATCAACACCTGCATCCACTGGTAGGTTCTAACATCCGAAGACTGCGAAAAGAACAGGGTTTGAAAGCCACTGAAGTCATTGCGAAGCTCCAATGTGATGGCATCAATGTAACTACCGGCATATTCAGCAAGGTGGAAAATGGTTATAATAACCCAACGGTAGATATGCTGATTGGATTGACCAAGATTTTTAATTGTGATTTTAATGAATTCTTTAAACAATAACAGGCAGCTAAACGGTGAACGGTTTAGTTGCCTGTTATTGTTTTGTCATATAAAAGGGGATCTACCAATGTTATTTTTTTAATATGTTATTTTCTGGGTTATAGGACAAAACGTGTTGATGGCTAATCCCATTCTGTAAAAGATTTATCC